>Ga0209700_102053_pt1 | contig 41525 bp, 42 predicted proteins | sample SiratroredBW_FD_187528 | JGI IMG/M metagenome (GOLD analysis project Ga0209700, IMG submission 187528) | Root nodule microbial communities of legume samples collected from California, USA - Siratro red BW (SPAdes) (version 2) | ecosystem: Host-associated > Plants > Roots > Nodule | place: USA...
TGTGTGCGTGTGCGCGTGTGCGTGTGTGTGTGTGTGCGTCTGTGCGTGTGTGTGTGTGCGTGTGTGCGTGTGTGCGTGTGTGTGTTTTCAGTTGCCTCTTAAAAATTAACAAAAATCATTCCTTTAGTTTAAGTCTAGTGTTATTGTTTTTCTCCTAGTTTTTTCAAGAGATGAAAAGAAAATAAAATATAAATAGAATTTTGTATTTTCATGTAATATTATATATACTATAATTTTAGAAAATTAAAATATGTTTTATGTGCTCTGTTATTCAAAATATAATAAGAAGTGTTTTTGTCTCATTTTATTTTTCTATAAAAAGTTTTAAAAATAACAAATAAACATAATATGTTGAGTGCAACATCCCATATTTTCATATAATAGAAACTTTATTGCATAAAAATTTATATAAGAACAAAATATAAATATCCATAGATTCATTCATATATGTTTCAAAGCAGACTTCTCCATAAAGATTTAATAAAATATCTTTGTAAAATTACAAATAAAATAAAATGAAGCTTCTCCATCACAATTCACTACGACTCATACCACCTGTCAAATTCTCTGCTCCCGTGTAATATAGACGATCATCGCAGTTTTAAAAACAAAACAAACAACACACAAAAAGAAGGGTAAGCTAGAGAGTTTTTAAAAAAATATATATTTTCATAAATTGGATTTCTATCTCAACAAAACAACAACAATTTAATCTTTCATAATTCATCTCACATCATACATACACTGACTCACAAACAAAGACACTAGACTCTCTACTTCTGAAAGATACTCGTGCATTAAGTTAGACTCAGAGGTGTGCACCTGTCATATACCACCCAACTGTTCTAATCGGGATCATATTTCAAACCTCAGAATAGTCTATTCCGATCAGGCTCATATTTCAAACCTCGGATCCCGTATGCACAGGGTTAATCCATATGCCCTACTCCGATCAGGCTCATATTTCAAACCTTGGACAGGACCATATGAACCTCCTTCGACTCTTCACCAACTGGTAATCTTCATACATGTAAATCCAATGTACCAGTAGAGTCAGGATACCTCCTTAGGAATCCCCAAACAATGCACATCCTAATAATCTCAACACGGGTATCTCCTTTCCTGAAGATACTATGTCTCGATCACACACCACATCATTCACAAACAATGATACTACATAATACAATACATTAACATTCATCCAATTCATTAATAAAAAAATAATTACAATGTTTATGAAAAATAATCAAACTAGCTTCCCTTACCAAATATCAACATTATAGATAAATTTCTATTTCAAAGGAGACAAACATTTATAAAAAAAAGATGCAACTAGCTTTCCTTACCCAAATTCACAAAACAAAGTAATTATAATATTTATAAAAATACACGAAAGTAGCTTCCCTTACCCAAATTCACAAAATAAAGTAATTATAATATTTATAAAAATACACGAAAGTAGCTTCCCTTACCCAAACACAAAACAAGTAATTATAATATTTATTAAAAACATTCAAACTAGCTTCCCTTACCTCTATAGAGTAGAGATACTCAAAAACCCTAAAATCACAGACAACCTAACTCTGTTCAAGAATCTGATCGGACACTCTTGATCTACTCAACGCTAGGAATTTAAGGATGTCCTCTAATTGTCAATCTGATAACCTATGAGCTCACAAATCTAGAGAGAAGGTAGAAAATTTTAAAGAGGATTTGTTTGAGAGATGATGGTTTTCATAAAACTTTATATCTTCTTAAAGAAAGAGAGAGAGTTGGTAGTTTTTATTAGAATAAAACAAAATATCTTTTTAGAGAAATAAAATATCTTGTTAGAGAGAGAATATCTTCTTAGAGATAATTGGTGGTTTTTATTAGAACAAACAAAATATCTTCTAGGAGAGATAAAATATCTTGGAGAGAGAATTGGTAGTTTTTATTAGAATAAAACATAATATCTTTTTAGAGAGATAAAATATCTTCTTAGAGAGAATATCTTCTTAGGGAGAGAGAGTTGGTGGTTGTTATAAAAATAAAAAGTAAATAACTATCTTTTATTTACTTAAACAACTCTTCTGTTAAAAAAATATTTAACTGTTATTAAATTTCTCTAAAATTAAATTTTATTCTATAACTATTTTCTAGGGTATTATATTGAGTTGTTCTGAATTTAATTGAAAAATAAATTTGATTAACTCCAGCCCATTAAGGTTTCAAATAAAAATGATTGATCTATGTATGTATGTTTCTCTTATTTTGGTCAATTTTGTTACTCACTCCCAGTTTTGCTAATTACAACTTGTTTTTATTATTCACACTCTTTGTTAGGTCTGGCCCATATTTGTCTTCCTACATCCACATTCTTCTCCACTCACCTCTCACCAGACATTTGGGCCTAGGTCCCATACTACATCTTTTTATTATTAGAAATCATGTACAAGTCATTTAAATTAATATTACTGGTGCATGCATATTATTTGAAAATTAATTGAAAATTGATTTTATTAGGGCCTCTATTATTTAAAATTGATTGATAATTAATTTGATTGATTTTAAATCTGTGTGTAGCACTCTCCTTTTTGCACATTTTCCCTTGTCGATTCTCTTGAGATGAGTGGTATTTTTCAAGCCTTGTTTTTCTCCAAGAGGCTACCTAATTAATTATTCAACCTCTCTTCAAATAATTCACAGATCAAGAGGTGATTCCATCTCAAAAGGTCAAGAAATAAAAGCAAGAAAATGCTAAAATTGAAATGCCAAACTCAAAAGATTACAACAATGACAAAAGCGAAAGAATACTTTTAAAAGACTAAAATTTAGTAGTTAAGGCTAACAATAAATTTAGGAACACAAAACCCTAAACCCTAAATCTTAGGAATAACTCTAGAATGGGTTACAAAACAAAAACAACAGCTACAGTATTCTGACCACTGTGAATATTTGATTTATGTAAATTTATTCTATTTTGTTTTGGACCTTGAATTTTTTATCTATGATCCACAACACATTATTAGTCATAGTTGTAACAAATTTCACTTAAAAATAAGAAAAATTTGAAAACAACAAGAGCTGGGAGCAAATGTTAACATCATTCTCTGTTTTTTTAGCAACAAGTACTTAGGCGTTTACGATTTATCATTTTTTATACTTAGATTTTAAATGGGCCTTTTCTAAGAAAAAATGTTATTAATATCTTAAAGTTCTTTCATCAAAAATTTCACATCAAAATATGGTGTAGATTTGTTTATACATTTTTTTCCAAACTAGTGCTACTATAGTAAAATATACCAGTGAAAGTGAATTCTAAAGGGGCTAATGAATTGGAACTAAATAACTACCCTTCCCTCATCCACAATTTTCACAATCTTCCATACCCCAAAGATAATTCACATCAAAGTATTTATTATTATGTTGTATATAGATTCTCTAGTTACATTGTTTAATTTACTACTAATTACATTAAAAAAATAACTCTGATGAAGCCAAGTCAACCAAAACAGAAAAAAAATCTAAATTGGCCATCACGGTGTTATCCCCTACCAATCTTAGTGTTGATTCAAACCCAATTCCAATTTCTTCCCCATTCAAAGGGATCAAACTTACCACAATACCCTATGTTGGAGAAGCCATGACAAAAGGGTATGAAGAATGTTGAGTAGCTACTTCGTCGGCCTTGCCACCATCGCACGATGGCCCGTTACTAGTTTCCCGCACTCACCGCCAAACTACCCGCCACGTTTCACGAACACCCCGCACCAATCTCCCTCTTCTCCACCATTGTCGTTGTCGGCCGCCAGGATCAACACACTATTTCGTTCCATTCCTCAATCGGCGCCACCCCTTTTGTTCACTAGCTCCTCACCAAACGGTGCCATGTGACGTTGGCTTGGCCCAATGACATCATTGTTTGCACCTCCACTTTTCACTCTCAGCCACTATCTTTATATTGTTTTGGTAAAAAAAAACTTAGAGTAACGTTATTCTGACACCGTTGGGTTTTTACCCCATTTTGACACCGGGGTATTTTGGTCAAAACATCTTACGTGGCAGGGGCATTTTTGGTAGCAGCGACTGAAGGACCCAAATCGAATGTCATTTGCGCCTCTCTACCTCTCTCACTTTCTACACTCTCTCACTGTCTGGATCTCTCACTCTCTGCACTCTCTCACTATTTGGCTCTCTCACTCTCTGCACTCTCTCACTCTCTGTGTTTTCTCACTCTCTCACCCCCTACGTTCTCTGGCTCTATCGCTCCCTCGCTCTCTCTGCGCTCTCTCGCTATAAGCTAAAGGTTGGTCTTCTTTTTCATTTATGTTGGAAAAGGAAGTAAATGTTGCTCTTTTAAGTGATTTTGGATGGAAAATGATGTTTTTTTTGTTTGTTGTTTGATTTTTGTGTAAAGTTTGGGTTTTATGTTTTTTTTATGGAAAACGAAGTCCTTTTGTTGTTCTATTCTTGGTCGTTGCTAGAATATAAAATATTTTTGCGTTTGTGGTTTGATTTTCGTTGGTGGTTGAAGTAAATTTTGGTTTTTTATGTGATTTACAATGTTCTTCTTAGGTGTTGGTGGAAAATGAATGTTTTTTGTAGGGGTTCTAGGTTTGTAATTTTGAATCCTTTTGTTTTGGCATGTGATGAACACATGGGTATTGAGTCGCCAAAACATGAACGAAGGTGTCCCCTCGTTAAAGAAGGGGTAACCACAGATGTTTTGTTAAACAATAAGTGTTTTTGAGCTTACAAAACATCAGTGGTTACCGATGTCCTAACGAGGGGACACCTCAGTACAAGTTTTAGCGACTGATGACAATGACAATTATTTTACAAAACCTCACTGGTTACCCCTTCATTAATGAGGGGACACCTTAGTTATAGTTTTTGCGACACACATCAGTTATGTTTATGTGTTGATATTTTCATGTGTATAGTCATCAAAACTTGAAGGAAGGTGTCCCCTCATTACTGAAGGGGTAATCTCTGGTGTTTTTTAAGGTGACAATGACTTGATTTTTTGACAAATCATCACTGGTTACCCCTTCAGTAATGAAGGGACACCTTCGTTGAAGTTTTGATGACTATACACATGAACACATGAACATAACTGACGTGTCGCCAAAACTATAACTAAGGTGTCACCTCATTACATAATGGGTAACCTCTGGTGTTTTGAGAGTACAAATGGTTTGATGTTAGTTGGTCTTATTGAATTGTTTTGGTTATTGCAGGATTACAAGTGGCGTTATCTAATGTTGTTATTCGCGAACGATCTAAATTGGAGAATTAGGTTTGATTTGTAGTCTGCATAATTTTTTTTCATCATGAAATATTTTGTCATGTAATGTCTATATCGACTAGTGGTTTAATTATATGTAGGAGTGCATTCGAGTTCGTCCTTACTGCAAGACAAAGTATCTCGTGAAGGTGAACAACATTTTATCCTATGACCATAAGACGTGCATAAAAGGCACCCCTTTTGGTTAGCTCCTCATGGTTGATAAAGATTTGCAAATGAGGAGGATGCTTGTTAAGGAGCTATGTTGTAGATTTGTTGAGAAGAAGTGTAGTTTTGAAATTAGGTCTGAATTTGTGTCTTTTACATTACTTGATGTTTGTGTAGGTATAGGGTTGAGAATTGGTGGAGAGAATGTCATTCTGGAAATTGAATCAAGTGACTCCCAAATGAGGAGTTTACTTGGTTTCAATCATGTTATTATTACAATGATTTGTGAGGAACTACTTAAACGTGTAAATGATTCTGCTGTAGTTGTTGATTTTTATAAGTTGTATATATTGTTAGGTTTGTCTGAATTTTTTTTCCCAACTCAAAGGTTCTGTGCATAATGGGTTGTTTAGTGTTGTGGATAATAATTTTATTGAATTAAGTAAATACAACTGGGGTGGCATTGTGTTCCAATATCTGGTGGGAAGTTTATGTGAAGGTGCTTCCTCCATTCAAAAAATGCCAGCTCCTTCATATGTCTATATCTTTAAGTGTACATATTTGCTACAAGTAATTTGTATAGTAAGTTGAAAAGTGAAGTATTTATTTTGTAATAACTGTTTAGATGTGTTTTTAATGTTTTGTTATGAATTATGTCATAGATATGGGCGTGCGAACATCTGCTATTCCGAAAAAAAGGGAAATGGGGGGTAAATTTCCTCGTATCCTTTAAGGGAAGGATGTGATGATTGTGGATAGCAAAATTCGGTTAGCATTCATTTCTAATTTGGTAAGTGTTTTAAGTGAAATATTGAGGTGTAATCATCTTCACATTATTTATGTGTGTTAATTTTTACCATGAGCAGGTGGTTGTTGAACTCACAGTGTCAAATGAAGAGCTTGAATATGACATTGTCAAAGAAGCTTTACAAGGTGGTGCTGGTCAACCAAAGGAAAATAAAAAAACAACCATCAAGTGAATAAAGATCGTCCAGACATTATAAAATTGGCTGATATTATCCTAGTGTAAGAGCATACTATTAAGGAGCTTCATAGGGACATCATTGAGCTTGGAAAATTGGTGGAGGATAAACGAATATCTGAAAGCTCATATGACATGCCCACTCCCCCACCAATAACCCCAGCAGGAAACCCACCAGCATCCCTAGCACCAACCACATCACCAACCCAGAAGACAAGGCAGAAGCACCAACCATTAGAAGATCTCAAACTAAGACCCACCATTAGAAGGTTCTTAAATCCTCTAAATTAGGACCTCCTTTTACCACATACCCTAAGAAAAGAAAAAGGTTTGTAAGGGTTGATGCAAGGAATGTAGAAAGTCACAACAATTAATTGTTGTTAATATAAATTGAACAAATTTTTATGGAAGAAATGAAATTGTCATTGCACAGAATTGCTTTAAATTGTTATTTACATACGTGTTCAATGTTGTAACATATCACTTCTTTGGCCAAATGTTGAACTAAAGTATCCCCATTATATAAGGAGTGAAGTTTTGATGCACATATGTGTCCCCTCGTTAAAACATGGGTAACCCCTGATGTTTTATAAGTTGACAGATGTTATTTTTGTACACATGTGTGTCAATGTAGCATATTTTGGTTCATAAAAGGGTCATCCAAGCAATTCACAGGGTTCTAACTGAAGGTCATAAGAAATTAAAATGCCAAAATGGTCGTACTGCATTTAGTCGCTAAAATGTGAACTGAGGTGTCCCCTAGTTAAAACATGGGTAACCCCTGATGTTTTGTAACTTGACAGATGTTATTTATGCACACATGTGTGTCAATTTAGCATATTTTGGTACATAAAAGGGTCATTCAAGCAATTCATAGGGTTGTAACTGAAAAACATAAGAACTTAAAATGCCAAAATGGTCATATTGCATTTAGTCACCAAAACGTGAACTGAGGTGTCCCCTTGTTAAAACATGTGTAAACCCTGATGTTTTGTAACTTGACAGATGTTATTTATGCACACATGTGTGTCAATTTAGCATATTTTGGTACATAAAAGGGTCATCCAAGCAATTCACAGGGTTGTAACTGAAAGACATAAGAAATTAAAATGCCAAATTGGTCGTACTGAATTTAGTCGCCAAAACGTTAACTGAGGTTTCCCTTCATTAAAATATGGGTAATCCCTGATGTTTTGTAATTTCACAGATGTTATTTATGCACACATGTGTATCAATTTAGCATATTCTGGTACATAAAAGGGTCGTCTAAGCAATTCACAGGGTTGTGACTGAAGAACATAAGAAATAAATGCCAAAAATGGTCGTAATGGATTTAGTCCCCAAAACATCTACCCAAGTGTCCCCTCGTTAAAGCTAGGGTAACCAATTACAGATGATGACTCCTTTGTGTTTCCTAGCCATGTGAAGAGTGACACAAATATACCAGATTGAATAGTATACACCTGTAAAGACCATGTCAGCAAAATATAACAGAAATCGTTTGATGGATGTAACACAAAAATACAACACAAGATTCATGCAAATGTGTAAATTTGTATGTAACACGAACCGTTTGTGTTTCGTAGTTCATTGTGGATACTGTTGTTGTTGTGTTTTGTTCAGAGACATTATTGGTTGAACTTGTGTGCTTGGCATGGATTTCCTTCTTTCGGCTTCGAGGCATCTCACACGCTGACTTTAATCTTTTAAATAGAGGTCGTCGCTGTCTTGAAACTGGTACATGGCTATATCTGTGTTGAGACCGTCATTGATGGAATTATTTCTTTGTGGTGTCTGATCCCCCAAATGGGTCTTTGCTGGGTAATGAGTTTCAATATTGTATGCTTTGGTCAAGTGAGACATGTCATGTGTGTGGGCAAAGGCTTGTAGATGGGCAAATAACAATTCGCTTGTTTCGTGATTTTCCCAAGCAACCTCAGCTATTTCCCCAAATCTTTCGCATAGAGCATCATAGCACTGAATACGTGGTGGTTTGTCATTGGAGTTAAAAGATGTCATTATGTAATTATGTTTTCTCCTAACATTCTTGCTCCACCTTTGCAATATATACTTTGCTGGAACGCTCTTTTGTCTTTCTTGCGCAAGAACAACCAATGAATGTCTACATATTATGCCCCTAAACTCAAACAACAAACACTGACATTGCACATCCTTGGTTTTCTTGTCATAAAAAACTATGAATAATCTCTCAGGGCTATGGTCATTATGGATTGACTCTTCCATTACTGTGTAGGTACAATTTTCTCCATTACTATGACAATGGTGAATTAGGCAATTCATTTTGAAACTAAATCCAGTCTGCACCTCAGTGAACTTAGCATGTGTATATTCTTTTTGAAATTGCCTTTCCATCAATGACTGTGAGCCACAATGAATTACAGTGTTCAATGAGGCAAAGTCAGCCTCCTTCTCCTTAATGTGTTGCAAGGCATTGTCGTATTATTGAACGAATTGTTGTGTGTTGTCATAGAATTTAACCGTCAAAGATGCATTCATGCTATCACTTCTTTGTGTAGTTAACAGTCTTGCCCAAAAATGACCTTCTAAATATATAGGAATCAATTGATGTCGTTCCTCATACAGAGAAGTCAACCATTGATTATTAATCAATCCAAAATGTGTTATGAAATTACCCCAATTAGTTTCAAATTGATCCACATTTTCGGACTCATAGACGACCTCCTTCATGGTTCTCTTAGTGTCCTTGTATTGGTTATAGCCTTGTAACTCTGGAATTTTCTTGATGATGTGTCAAAAACACCACCTGGGTCGTGTCTGAGGGAAGACAATCGCAATGGCATTCTTCATAGCCTGGCATTGATCAGTGACAATCACTTATGGAGCTTTGTAATACATACAACTTCTCCAACAATCAAATAGCCAAACAAATGTGTTGGTGTCTTCTGAGGATAGTAGCTCACACTCTAAAAGAATGGATTTCCCATGATGATTGACCCCATCAAAAGGTGCGAAAGGCATGTTATACTTGTTCGTTAGGTATGTTGTATCAAATGATACAACATCTCCAAAGTCAGCCCGACTTCTTGCATCTGCCCAAAAAGCATTCTTTATGCGGTTGTCTTCGTCCATGTCGATATCAAAGAATTTTTTTTTATTCAATTCTTTCATGCGGGAAAAATACTTCAACAATGCTTGGTCATCCCCCTATTTTCCTAGTGCACATCTTTGTTGAGAAAGGTAGTTTCGGACATCACGCTCAACAAATGGAAGATTATCATATCCTCCGACAACATGAACTAATGATAGATAGATTTTATTTGTCCTAACACCAGCTTCATCATTCAAATCAATAGTCCTCTTAACCAGTAGGTTAATCATTCTGTTTTCCCGAAACAACCTTGACTTGGTTGGACTTAAGTCGTGGGAGTGCTTCTCATTCACAGTTGTGATGTACCATTTGTCTTCCTTTCTTGTAAGTATAATGCGGGCGGGGCACTCATTTGCTTGTGTTGGAAGTGACTTGGTTTCAGCAGGGATGCTTGATACATATGTACCTGCTCTCGAGCACACCAAAATGAAGTACCTTAATTGATTGTCGAATCTTTTTTTTTACGACCTTGTTCTAACACCAAAGCCTTTTGTGATTGCATACTGTCTGTAAAATGTCTTTGCTTCATCTGCACTTGAAAAGCACATGCCGATTGTGGGAACACCAGGGTCGACGTTATCAAAACCTTCCTCATTAATTGCATTTGATGTTTGGCATTCTTCGCTCAAGGGAATATCATCCAATGATAATATTCGGTTGGTGTTAATGGTATCGAGAGAGGAATTGAACTGCAATTACAATGTCAATGACAATAGCTGATCAACCATAGTTAAATGTAATGTTGAGTAACTATAACCATTATTATGTGTGGAACATAATAAAAAAACAATATTGCAATTCAATAGCCAAAACTGTAAGTAAGATGTCCCCTCTTTAAAACATGGGTAACCATTGGGTTCATAGAAGCAAAAATCAGCTTTAAGGAACAGAGGTCAATTAAATGAAATTCATGTGGTCAATGAAAGCGTGATCAATCTTGAATATGTATGTAATTGAATAAGTGAACAACTTCATTAGAAAGAAATTATCCTTAGGATGATGTTTGAGTTCAGTCGCTAAAACAAAAACTAAGGTGTCCCCTCGTTAAGGCATGGGTAACCACTAGATTCATACAAGCTAAAAAAACAGTGTTAAATGTAATGTTGAGTAACTATATCCATCATTTTGTGTGGAACAAAATAAAAAAAAAACAACATTGCAATTCAGTTGCCAAAAGTGTAACTAAGGTGTCCCCTCGTTAAAACATGGTTAACCAATGACGCTAATGTTGCATATGAACCAGTATTAAGTAACAGAGAGGTTAAAAATTTGGCTACCATGGTTATTGAACAAATTTACACAAGTCAAACATAGACACTTGAACGAATATTAGGTGCTGAAAAGCATAACGATCATGGAGCATTTAATCATGTTGGTGAGACAATAAAATGACAAGAACGAAGCATTAATAGCAAGACGAAAACATTAATAGCGATTTTCACCTACCTGGTCTGCCATTGAATGCTTCAGCTGGAAACGTTTGGGGTGGTTCAACTTCGCACTTTTTTTTTGTTTGTGAAAAAAAAATATTAAGGAAGAAGAAAGACCAGTGTTGCCTCGTTACCACCACTATCAACCAGCATTAAATGTTCTGTCAAGTAGGTAGTAGACTTTTAAGTGTTAAGACACATTTGTCCATACACAATGTGACAGCCAATGCAACTTACAGCGGTACTTCTATCAAATTACCTACTTTCATTTGATGAAAAGTTTATTTCGTGTGTTTCACGCCATAGGTAACAGAAAAAGTGGACTATATCTTTCTTCTAGGAAACCAAAAGAGAGAGCTTGGCAGTCGGTATTTGAACGTTGGAAATTCAGACTACTCTAACCAAACGAAAAGGGTAAGTTGGTGAAGGCCATGGAACCATGGAAGGCCAATGTAATCCCAGGACCTGCTGTACAAGCCGTTCTACTGAACCGAAACTCCTCACAACCAAAGAACACACAAGAGTTTGTGAAATGCATCGCTGAGACATCTGACCACCGAGATTTCAATACCAATCCATGGGAATGAGCATAGAAATTTATGAACTTTCATGGTAAGTTTTTTTAAAGAAATCACATATTATACTTTAGGCTTCATTATGATGTTTGAATTACTTTGTAAATGACTGTTGAGTGTACACAATGTTGACAATGTGTCAACATTGGCAACCATGAAAACGTTGGCAACCAAGGAAAGTCCTTCTCGCCTGGTGTTGGTCCCCTATGTTGTGAAATCTTGTGAGCCAAATGGCCTTGGAGACATGTCAATCATAGTAAAGGTGACAACCTTTCCATAAAGAAACTTCTTTCATATGGCCAGTGAAATACAGAACAATGCAATCACAATGTTTTACATTATATAGGACCCCACAGGAACTGTTAAGGCCAGTGTTCATCGAAAAGTCTTACAGGACCCTGAATTTGGATATGATATCCAAGTCGGATCTGTGTTACTTTTAAAGAATGTGAGTGATTATTTTGCAAAACCCCACTGGTTACCCCTTCAGTAAGGAGGGGACACCTTAGTTGAAGTTTTGGCGACACAAGTCACATATGTTTATGTGTTCATGTGGTTAGTCGTCAAAACTTTGATAATGGTGTCCACTCATTACTGAAGGGGTAACCTCTGGTGTTTTCTAAGGTCATTTGCCTTTCTTATTTATTCCGGTCTTCATCCTATGTGATTAAGAGTTTTGACTCATATTTCTGTAGGTTGTCATCTACACTCCTAACCAACACATTTTCTATCTCAATATAACACTAAATAACATCGTTAAGGTGTTCAGGTTCGATATAAGTTCACCAACTGAGGAATTACTTCGTGCTTCACACCCAGTCATTCGCCTTAACCCAGACATTCGTATACAAAAAACTGGTCTTCAATTGTGGAATAAATTTTTTGTAAAATTTAATTGACAATTATTATCTTAATACAGTTATTTTGGATTTGTCTCTTTGTGCAGATCCTAAGTATCGTCATTGGTTTACTGATACCCAACCTCACAGTGACAATTGATGGATTATTAACTCGTGGATTGGAGGACTGCAGAAATTAGGATGGCCCTAACTTTTCACTATCAACACTAGAACTTCATAATTACATCTAATGTAATTAAGTTGTGTTATGTTCGTGACTTATGTTATGATGTAATGTGTAATTTCATTACAACATTGGTTATCACCTACATGTTAATTTTACAGATGTTTTTAATTTACTAAACTCTGTGCCTTAATAGTGTTTTTCAGGCTTCCATCAACCCAACGGTTACCCATGGCTTAACGAGGGGACACCTCAGTTGTAGTTTTGGCGACTAATATCAAACATCTTCATAAGGACCCTTTTTTACAAATGAAGTTGTCATGAGGATTTATAACGCTGTCATGTTCATTTTGATAACCTGTGTGCCTTAATAGTGTTTTTTAGGCTTCCATAAACCCAACGGTTACCCATGGCTTAACGAGGGGACACCTCAGTTTTTGTTTTGATGACTGATATGAAACCTCTTCATAAGGACCCTTTCTTACAGATAAAGTTCTCATGAAGATTAATAACGCTTTCATTTACCACATCATGTTCATTTTAATGACCTTTGTGCCGTAATAGTGTTTTTTAGACTTCCATCAGCCCAATGATTACCCATTGCTTAATAAGGGACACTTAAGTTTTCATTTTGGCGACTGATATTAAACCTCTTCATAAGGACCCTTTCTTAAGATAAAGTTGTCATGAGGATTAATAACGCTTTCATTTACCACATCATGTTCATTTTAATGACCTCTGTGCCTTAATAGTGTTTTTTAGACTTCCATCAACCCAATGGTTACCCATGGCTTAATGAGGGAACACCTCAGTTGTAGTTTTGATGACCATATCAAAATAATCATATTACAGTACTTCATATTACAATATTTACAGTACTTCATATTAACAACAATAATTGTAACAATATTTACAATACTACATATTAACAATAATATTTATAGTAGTAGATATTAACAACAAATGCTAAAATAGTATTGTTCTATTCAAGCAATTACAACAATCATATACTACTGTGGGAACTTAAACCGATCAAACTGAAAGCAGATAACATAGTTTGGCGTTTGCAATTAGCCTCATGGTTAACCCATTGATACACGAGCTGCTATCAAAAAGTGTAAAGATCATACTGCAAATAAACAATGATGAACCAAATTAAAATGTGACGAACTCAACCATAAATACAGATAACCATAAAAGTATAATTAACTATTACAAACCGTGGAGTATACAGACATATTATTTCCATTAAACATTCGTGAACCATCCCACAACTCCATGTATTTAATCACCATCATACCACAATCATAGTTGACAAAAAACACAAACATTTACCAAGCAATGAAAAAACATTAATATACCAAACATTTACCAAAATTAGATCACACTCACGAGTTTGGTTGGAGTGGGAGGTCATCGTCTATTGGTTTAAGACGAGAAGGTTTGGGTCCGCTGGCATCTGAAAAGAAATCTAACAGAGCCTGCAGACGATATGCCTATAAAAAATATTACAAGAACATAGTTTGAGCAACACATTATTCAAAACCAGATGATTTCAGGAAACAGATAACACATTACCACAGCTAAATCAATGGGCTTGCGATAGCGCTGTTTGTTTTTGTATCCAAGGGAATCCAGCATATACAACTCTCTCCTCCCCCAAACCATAACATAACACCACCAGTGGTCGTTATGAATTGTGGAGACAAAAATCTACACCAAAAAATAAATAGGTTTTAGTAATTTAAAAACCCTTACATAATTTTATATCAAAAAACTTACTATTTCGGTTGTCATTAGTTCATAGAACTACAATAAAGTCTTTAAAGAAAAGCAAAGTATTCAACTTCTCCCCATTTGCTCCATTTTGATTTAACGCTTTCTTTTTCCATTTCTTGAATTACATTGGTTTGCACCAAACAACATTAAACAAAATATAGATAAGGACCATTATTCCATATTAAGTTGTTAACTTATTCACTTAATATTGGTTTTTTACCTTACATCAATCCATTGGTTACCTATGGCTTAACGAGGGGACACTTTAGTTACAGTATTGGCGACTGAACTCAAACCTCTTCATAAGGACCATATCTTTCTAATGAAGAAGTTAACTTATTCAATTACACATATTTAGGATTGATCACACTTTCATTGACTACATAATGTTCTATTTAAGCACCTTGTGGCTTAATACTGGGTTTTTACCTTACATCAATCCATTGGTTACCTATGGCTTAATGAGGGGTGACTTTAGTTATAGTATTGGCAACTGAACTCAAACCTCTTCATAAGAACCATATCTTTCTAATGAAGTAGTTAACTTATTCAATTACACACATATTCAGGATTGATCACGTTTTTATTGACTACATAATGTTCTATTTAAGCACCTATGTGGCTTAATGCTGGTTTTTTACCTTACATCAATCCATTGGTTACCTACGGCTTAACGAGGGGACACTTTCGTTACAGTATTGGTGACTAAACTCAAAATAATCATAATAAAATTACGGGGACATAAAAAACAAGTTCTAATACTACTAAATACCACAAACATGGGATTGAAGCATATACGCTTGATCATGCCCGTTTTCTTCTTTTCATCATGCATCAGCAGAAACGTCTCAAAAGGCATGAGACGTGTTGTTCGATCTCAACAACAACACTACACAAATAACAAAAAAAGATAATGTCAAAAGAAAACACATAGTGAAGAAATTGACAAAATATAATATACTTCTTGTCATTTTCTTCACCATTGGTCAGGCCCATATATAGCTTATCTACATCAATGGCCTACGCAATATCATCATCTCCACCCTCTGCCTTTGCCTCAACGGGACTCCTTGGGGGAGTCTTCTAGGTAATCTTTGGACAAACATTTGGAGGACTCAATTGGGGGCTCTTCTCAGTAATCTTTGGACTGACATTTGAGGGAGTAATCTGGGGAGTGTTTGGTGGGGGAGTAATGTGGGGACTGTTTGGTGAGGGAGTCTTATGAGGACTCTTAAGACTGTTTGGGAGGGAGTCTTCTGTTGACTCTTTGGACTGTTTGGGGAAGTCTTCTATGGACTCTTTAGACTATTTGGGGGAGTCTTCTATGGACTGTTTGGACTGTTTGGTAGGGGACTCTTTTGGGGACTCTTTGGATTGTTTGGTGGAGGACTCTTTTGGGGACTCTTTGGACTGTTTGGTGGGGGAGTAAGATAGGGACTGTTTGGTGGGGGAGTCTTTTGGGGACTCTTTGCACTTGGAGGACTCCTTGATCTAATCCTTGGTGGAATGGAGGAGGAGGATGACCCCTGGGTCGTTTTACTTGGGGCACTGGACAATTGTTGTCGTAGGAGGCTAACTTCGTGTGAAAGTCCAGCAATGAGCTTGGCACACAACTCAATTTTTTGTATTCTGGTTGCAACTTCTGCCCAGAAATTGCAGTCCTCATCCTCAACCTCCTCCTCAAAGGACACTTCATCTGAAGGGTGTACACGTTGAAGTACATTGTGCACAATGTCCAGCCTCTCCTCGTCCTCAATCAAGGTCCAGTCCCAAACATTCTACAGAAAAGTACACAATTATTGTGAAAAAATAAAAAAAACATTATACAAGCGTAATGTAGAAAATTGATACAATCACAATTACCTAATTATTTACAAATAACTTTTCTATCTGTGAGGGATACCTCAAATTCTTTATGGAAAGCCAGTCCAAAATACGTGGGAATAGAGAACTGCGTCCTATTCCCACATGCTGCACAACCCATAGCTTCTCAACAAGCATAAATAACCCAATTGTATTCAACTCCCAAATTCACAATACATTGTACACAATTTCAATTGAAACAAACACATACCTGCAACACAGCTACACAGCCGGCCAAGTGTTGGTTGTCGTTGTTTTTTTGCTGGCGGAACTGAATGGAAGCTCTGTCCAGACTCTTCACAAGTAAAGAATGAGCAACCTCACCCCAGTTCCACAACTTTAAGGACTGTAAATTATCTAATAAACCGAAAGGAAATGTAGTAACTATCCCAGAGGTGTGTGGAAAGTAAAAAACTGAAAATATAAGCAAAATATACAATCTACAATAAATATCTACATTATCTTCCTCTTGTAATTTGAGAACAATCTTCTCAATTGTTATTTCCTCCTCACCGAACAGATTGTTAACCAACCCAGGTGTACACGAATCAAAATAAACTTGTTGTCCTCTAACAGCCAAACCCAAAACAACACAGACATCAAAAAGATTGAAGGGAACCTCGCTGATCCGGAAGCTCTTGTTTTCCACAGACCATTTGCTCACCAACTCAAGCAGCAATGCACTGCAAATCTTTAGTGGCTCTTCCATCTGAAGCATCCATCGAAATGGGGTCCTTTCTAATTCTTGTTTCTGCAAGGCACTCATTCTATCTTTTACTCGAACAATAGTATGGGTGTCAACCCTATACCTAAGCCAAAGCCTAAGTTGCAAGTTATATATAAAACATTTGTGTTACCATCTTCACATGTCAAACATTTCAATAACAAAACCAGGATGCAAACTAACTTACCTTAGATTCATCATTGTTGTCCATAACAGCTTTTCTCTTTCTAGCCATTGTTGTCAATAACACTCAAACACCTAAGCAAAACATCTGAGTTAAGTCAGACGGCCATTTCCACAATTTAACATGTGTTCATTAGTAACGGTTATAACTTTGCATTAATCAGTGGTTACCCCTTCTTTAATGAGGGGACACCTCAGTGTAAGTGTTGGCGACTAAACACAGATCTATTCATCAGTCGCCAAAACTTGTATTGAGGTGTCCCCTTGTTAGGCCATGGGTAACCACTGATGTTTTGTCAGCCCACAACCACTTATTATCCATTCCTTAATCAGAGCACACCTTAGTCAGCACACAACATCATACACACAATAAACAAACAGATTCAAACATCACAAACCTAAGCCCCTAACAAAAATCATTCTTTTTCCACCAAGAACCAACAACAAAACTGTAAAACAACCATTAAATACATCTTTTCCATTTTCAGCCATCAATGTTCAAACACCAAATTAGCCTGTGTGCATTAATAATGGTTCTAACACTGCATTAATCAGCTGTTACCCCTTCTTTAACGAGGGTACACCTTGGTGCAAGCTTGGCGACTCAACACACATTTATTCCTCAGTCGCCAAAGCTTGCACTGAGGTGTCCTCTCGTTAGAACATGGGTAACCACTGATGTTTTGTAAGCTCAGAACCACTTATTATTTGACAAAACACGTGTGGTTACCCCTTCTTTAATGAGGGGACACATTAGTGCTACCAAAACAAACAGATTCAACCATTATAAACCTAAAACCCTTACAAAAAACATATTTTTTTCCACCAACAACCAAGAAGAAAACTGTAAATGGCATAAAAGACCAAACTCTACTTCAACCACCAACGGAAATCAAACGACAAACACAAAAACCTTTTCTATTCCAACAACGACCAAGAATAGAACTGTTAAACAACCAAAAAGACTTCCTTTTCCATCAAAAACCGCATAAAAACCCAAACTTTACACGAAAATCAATCGACAAACAAAAAAAAACATCCTTTTGCATGAAAAATCACTTAAAGGACCAACCTTTACACGCTTTTCCAACATAAATGACATAAAAAACCAATCTTTTGCTTACGAACTGTTGAGGTGGACAAAGAGAGAGCGAAGAGACGAAGAGAGTGCATAGATGAAGAGAGAGCGAGAGAGCACAAGCCAGAGAGTGAGAGAGTGAGAGCGCGAAATGGCTTTTGGGCTTCTCAGTTTCAATGCTTTACACGTTGGCTTAAAAAATTAATATTTTTGTCAGCTCAACAGTGTCAAATGGATGTCATGTCATGTACCAGTGTCAAAATAACATTACTATAAAAGTTATAGGCTCACTCAACCAATTTGATAACTATTGCTATTTACAACAACCATTTTTCACTTATACATTTTTTTTCTAGGATTGGGCCCATTTTCACTAATTTTATATTTAATTTTACCCTTTTTATTATTTTTTCAAATATGAATTCAAATTTAAAGATACACAAATTCTTTCTTTTCAATGTTTGAAACAAAAAAAACTTGATTAAATATCCAAATGATTATACGTGTCTTGTGAAATTTAATTTGAAAAGTATTTCGTTTAAATATTCAAATAACCGTACGCATCATGCAGAATTTATTTCGAAAAATATTTTGTTTAGATATCCAAATGACAGTAGGCGTCATGCGGAATTTAAGTAAAAAAAGTTTCATTTAGATACTCGTATATATACGTCAAGTGATATCTAACACAAAATTTTATTAAATAAAGAAAATATCAAACTCCCAAACAAACAACTTTATTTCAGAACTACGTAGATCAATCCTTATCGGGTCCCCTAATTTAAAAGTTATTTTTTTGTTCTTATATGCATTTTCATTTCTATTATGAGAAAAATAAATATTTTATAAAACCACATTAATTTTACTCATTTGCTTAAAGGTACTATCAATCTTTCATTTTTTCTCTTTTGGATCGTCGTCAGATCGCGACAAAATTATAGAATCTTATAAGAATATTTAGATTTAGTAAAATTATATACTTTCAAATTTTATCTTAAGAAAAACAAAGAATTTAAAAAAAAATTATTGTCTCCTCAATTTGATTTTAATTAAGTATTATTAATTTAATAAAGATAAAGACATCATTAAGATGATTATTTTTCATTGTTAACTAAGGTATTTTTACTCATATTGATATGGGTTATTTTTTATTTAAATTATTTTTCATTCGATATTAGATAGGGTTCTATCACCTAACTTTAAGAAACTATTTTTTTACATATGCAAACTGAATATTTCTTTGACGTGGTTAATGTAAAAATCTAAATAATTGTGATTCATATAAACTGAAAATAATTTCAACTAATGTTAAAGAAGAAAAAACTTTGTGAATAATAGTTAAAAAAAAATTAACGAAAAAATAACATCCATTACGATTAATATTTTTTTAATTATTAGTAATTATTTAAATGATTATTCGCATTTGATAGTAATTCAAATACTTTATTCATTAAAAAATTAGAAACAAATTAAATATATTTAAATCTTTTAGAAATTAACAAATTTGGTAGCAAAACAATGCATTGATTCACTTTAACACATTCAATAAATTTTAAATTCTAAAAATATCAAACATTTCATATATTTTTATTTTATTTTATTTTATTTTTAAAGAATGCCACTCTAAAAATAAACGGATGCTTTCGTAAATTTTGTGGAGATCCGAATAACAACTTTTGGAGGGTGAGAATAACAATATGACATACCCCTACTTACCAAAAACTTCATGAATATGATATGAGCACCGTTTTCTAGCTAAACATTATGGACCTAACGTGAGAGAAAACAAAGTCTTGTTGAACACAATAATTAACTAACTCCGTAACGTCAACCTATAAAAGAAATGAAATACTAACACTCACCTGATTTTTTTCATGAAAAACGGTAACTCCAAGAGACATTGGCATAAACTTTAAAACTTTGATGCCATGCATTACACCTCTCAAACTTTTGAAAACTAAAAAATGTATCAAGAATGACTACTACTGATGATCATATGTCTGTGGAGTTGGAATTATGATGCAGTGGAAAATCAATGAAAAAATGTTGCAATATTGGGTGAGAATAATCCACATATTTTTCCCAGAGGCTTGTACTTTTCCATGCCAATCTTCAACCACGATTTGAAGTTCCCATTGAAGTGTAGAACAGTCCTTCTTTCTATCAATTGAGGATCAACATTTGTGTAGCCAAAACCCACCACATGCCATGATGGATCCAAAGGCTCAGTAAGCCCATAGAAGGTTAACAACCCAGGTGGCAAGGTACCAAGTTTCCACAATGCCCTGTCTGCATTCTTTTCTTGCCAACAGTGGTAGATTCCTGTCACATTCCTTTTCCTCCACTGAACCAAATCAAACACATTCATACCGCATGCTCATCCACAAGCATCAGGGTCAAAATGTGTTCTTATTAGAGGGTGTGAGTAGTTCAAATACCTATGTTATCTATGAAATGTCTCCATGCATGTCTCAACGGCTCCATTAACATTGCCGTTCAAATCAATGGTAAAAAGATAAGAAAGGTCCTTCTAAACCACACATCATCATCCAGAAACACCACTTTCTTCAACTCAGGAAAAACCTCAGGGATGTAGAACCTCATGTGGTTAAGCATGGACAACTATTTTGGATTCCTGAACTTGATGGGAGTCTTGCTATCATCACTGTTGCCTTTGAAGTAATAGTTCTATATCTCTGAGTCTTGAAGCTGCTTGAGCACTAGAACGTATGAAGCATGTTAACACTTTATCAGCAAGTATACTGATTTCGCAAGTAATATAGATAATAAGTCCAGTATCGTATCTTCAAGGAACGGATTATATAATTGAATATTAAATATGTATCATGACATTGTGAGAAAAAAAACAATTAATAAATATGGGTTTGATTTTTTGTCATAATGCTTAGAATTTAACAGTAATCAAATATGAATGAACTAAAGATGATTAAAAACTTTGGGATTGAATTGTAACTATCTCTCATTCCCATACACTCATAATTAAGTAATCATGTCATCTCATTAAATTACCCTTTTGTGCAAATCAAAACCTTTTCAACCCGATTCCTCTAGCATTGAAATTCATAAATTAAAATACCTAGCTCTATTCCTAGTTACTAGATTAATTTAATCAGCATTAAGAACGTTTGCAATGAACAGTCATTACGTTACACTTCATTCCTGAACGTATACATGCAATGAGTTAAATGTTTAGTTCCAATTTCAAATAATGTTTTCCAGTCAAAATGAGAAATCTAAGATGTATAAATGTTAAACAAAACGTTAACAAAGGTGTATAAATTAAATGACATGAAAACAATACTAAGAGTGCATGTGAATTTGAGAATTTACATTCAATCCCAAGAAGAATAGAAGTTAGCTACGCATGGTAGCCATGAAAATACAATAGAACAGGAAAAGAAAAGTTCTTGATCACGACAGTGCTTCCAGAGATCTTTCTAAGATGATGGATGCCCCTATGTTCAACCTAGCCTCTCTTTTATAAACAATCCCTGTTGTCTGTTACAGAGCAGTCGTTATTTCGCACTTCACACCTTCAGTGGCATTGACGGTTTCGTTCAAGACTTCTTTCTTATTTAAGTGAGTTTTAGCTCAAGCTACTCCTTTAGCTTAAGTAGGAAGTCACTTATAATATGTTTTTCTGCTCCTTTCCTTAATTCCAGTGTTTCTTGTTTCTCTTCCTTCGAACTTTACCTAATTCTCAACAGCATTTTCTCTTTCCACAACCAAAACACATTAAACGGAAAAATCAACAATAAAATCTCTAACTAAAATAGAATCCCTAAAAACCTCTAATTAAAACAGAATTACCACTAAAAATCCTAACAAATCTGCATATAATTAAACTAACCATGAACAGTTATCAAAAGTCTCCCCACTTAGCTTCTTGCTTGTCCCCAAGCAAGACAATCAGAACTCTCACTCTCTCATAATTTATGTGCTCTGTTCTTCTTCTCAAGCATTTCTTAATTTCAAGCAATTCACCCACAGCTTTATAAATTAGAAATTCCACAGTCCAATATTCAAATAACAAAATGCAAGTCATGACAGGATACTCTCATCTCACACACTTCTCACCACTGTTTTCCTCAAAGAAAATGACATATTACTCTCAATCAAAAGTTGCTATTCATTTATCAAACAAATCCACCCTGCAATTGATAAGTCCGAAGGTCTTCAAAAGGTTGTAATGTGGTCTGGCTTAAAAAAACTTGGTTTTTCTTGGAACACAAAACATACAAATAGTTTTGGAAATTATGGATACAACTTAAATTAAACTTGGAGAACTAGTTTGACTATGAATTCCTTACCCACTTTTACTCTTAATTAATTCACAACTGTTGTATTGTCCAAACATTGCTCAAGCTAAGACCGTAGCTTATGCTTTCCATTGTGTACCCCTTTTTCCTACTATTTTTTCTTTTCCTTTTTCCAAATGTACAGAAACAAAATATATATTTTTTTCTCTTTTTGTTTTTGTTGTATTTTTTTTCATTTGGAGTACACTCTTATAGCAGCCTACCTTACTTCCACAGTATCCACAACCTTCATTTACTTAGAACTCCCTTTTTCTTCAAGTTGTACCATAATTTCTTAGCTATTCATACTCAAGGTGGGTTTTATGGATATATAGCTCAAGGTTCCACTAAGTCAACCCAAATTGGTTCACAATTCAATCTCTCATCTTACCAGGTAGCTTTTTGGCTCTGGTTATCATTTACTCTCAATCAAACAAGATGCCTTCCTCATCCTTATCAATACAAGGTAAATCCTAGCTTAACAAATTAAAGCAACAATTAATGTCAAGACAATATGCATTTCAAATTTGCTCTCAGTGTCACTTCCTCACATACTGTTTCACTCCAACCTTGTCAATTCTTGCTAATGTTAATCCTCCTATTGTCATGCAGTCTTCCTAATTTTTTGTCACTGTTAGCTCAAGCTTAAAAATAAGCCTACGCTACTTAATGCACACAAAATTTTTCAGTTAACAATCCCAACATTTCCATTAATCTTCCAGCAACACACACATGTTAAGCACAGAGTATATTATGTTCAACCATTAGTTCCTTGTGCCCACTTAGTACAAATTATCCAATTTATAGAATTCATACAGTCATCCATCAACCAATATATACATTCATCAAAATTAAAAGACTATACTACCACAACTTGTCTCTGATCACTTTCTTCAGCATTTCAACAGATAGTCCCAATCCTTTGCATATCCACAGATGATCAAATCAGCCACAAAAAATTCTCCTTCAACAGTAACAAACAGCAATCTTCAGTAATTGCACTCTCTTCCATCAGCAACAAAATTCTCCTTCAACTAGCAACCTTCAGTAGTTGCTCCTTCTTCTTACTACAACAACCCTCAGTATTTGCTATCCTCCTCAACTGTGTCTGCATCATTCGAAGAATCACCTAATGATGTCTCCTCATTACTAACCGAATCTTCTTCATTAGCTACACAATCTTCCTCCTCTGTATCTGATGATATCACAAACTGTGTTTTCAGAGGCTCTATTTCCTCTATAAAAGCCAAAGTTCCTGCTACAATCCTCCTTGCTCTTTTTGACGTTCTTACTGGCTTAGCTATAGATAGTTCCTTCAATGGTGTATCTGCTTTCTTTGTTCTCTTTAACCTTCTTGACGGTTCAGCTACTGTTGTTTCCTTTACTGATGAGTTTTCTTTCTTTGTTGGTGAATCTGCTCGACTAACTACTGGATCAACTAGTGGTGGGTCAACTGGTGGTGATCAACTGGTGATTCAACTTGTGGTTAAACTCGTGTGTCTGCATGAATAGTTGCTGCTGGCTCCTCTGCTGCTGGAGCTACTGGTGGTTCATTTTCTACTCTTGCCTCATTATCTACTAGTGCCTCTTTATTTCCAGCATCACTCTGTACTTCATCCCCCTCATTTTTAGCCCCTCCCACTGAACTGGGCCTGTCTCCAGGCCAGTTCAAATAAGAGGACAACTCTTCATCATTCATTAATGTCTTGTCTCTCGTAGCATGATACATCTGCATCATGAATATACAAATAACACTCTGCTGATCTTCCATATGAAGCACATGTCTCATAATTCTTTTCTCAACTGCTTCTAGAGTTGGTGATGAGGGGGACTTAGGTGGACTTGGTGCCCTGTTTCTCTGTTCCGGATACTCTTCTGCATTCGTGCAATGAAGCTGAATGAATTTCAAATCAATTGGAGATCGGATTTTCACTTTCGAATCCATAAATACTTCTTGGCTTTCACATAAAGCAGTGATTAATGCTGGGAACCCCAGAGTTCCTCTCCATTCTCCTTGTCCCACTCTTTCTTCATCTATCACCTTCTGTATTTGATCAGAAATTACCTTCGCAATGTTAATGGTACAATCATTCTGCATCATTGAAAACAACAAATTGCTCTTCGTGACATTAATGTCCGAAACATGTCCAGTTGGCATGACATTTGCCAGCATAAATGTCAGCCAAACTTGCGCCAATGTCCTTATGTCCCTTCTCTTTATTCATGTTTCCTTCCCAGCCTCAGTCAATTGATACCCCTTTCTTGACATGCAAAGCACTGCTGCCACCTTCCTATTGCTAAACCCCTTCTTCCTGCCACATAACCTCTGATATTGGCATTGCTCCTCTTGTCTGCGATAAGGGTTCTCCAAAAGGTCATCAATAGCTTGAGGATTGTACCTAATCCACCTTCCTCTTACCATTGTCTTCTTTCTATTCCTCTCCTGACGTTCCAAGTAAGCATTGGAGTAAAACTCCCTTACAATCTTAGCATCAAACTTTTTCAATGGCTCGGCCAACCTCCTCCAGTTCCGTCTCAGAATCCCCATTAAGAAAGGGTCGCAATCCCCAGGTTTGAGGTCTACTCTTCTTTCCGCAATGAACCCCCAACGCTTGATCTGCTCATACCTTCTGACTTTGTTGTCATTTAGAAACTTTTGGGCACTCTGCTGTGCCTGTATATTTGCTGACTGCTCCTGCTTCGGCGTGTCGGAGGGATTGGCTTCATCAAAAAATTGATCTGCTCCTCTGTACCGTTTAGCTGGACGTCCCCTGACAGCTATATGTTTTACCCTCGGCATTTTTCCTGCAAACCACTGTTAGCACCAATTGATTCCTATAAACATCATTACCCTTTTATCGAATAGTTATAAATCCTAAAAACCAAAGCTTTCGCCCAAAATGTAACCCTAACTACTTGTAACAAATTCCAGAACCTATTCTACCATGGATGAGCTACTCTAAGATGATTCTCATGACCACAGGCAACTACGTATTTATCAACAACGAAAAAAATCCTACCTTGATTCCTAGAATGTTGCCTGAACAATGCGTGTGTGCTCTGTGCAGAAAGCGCGAAGTCGAATCGTCTCGAACTCGCTCAGTGACAGGACCTTGTGAGCCTAGGCAGTGTTCTATTCTATTTAGACTACGCTAAGATGGGCGTTAAGTGACATTTAGCTTAAGCTATGAAAATAGCTAAGAGCTAAAAATTACTCTAACTGTAATTTAAACAACCCTAATCTATCCTAACAAAACCTATACCGCTATGCATGAATTTCCAAAAGCATTTAAATACTGGATTGCCTTCCAGCAAGCACTCGTTTAACGTTATATAGCTTGACACTGACTCCTAATCACTCAAAGTGATTAATGCTATGAGCCTTTCAACTTCACCACACACGTAGTGTTTTAGCCTCAGCTCATTCACTAGCCAACTTCTTTTGGATTTAGCATCTTGTATTTCCACAGCTCCATGTGATCTAACTTGCTTTACCACAAATGGTCCTGACCATCTGGACTTTAACTTTCCTGGATACAGCCTCAATCGAGAGTTGAACAACAAAATCAGCTACCCAGTTTGAAATTCCCTCTTCAACAGCTTCTTGTTATGATATGCCTTAATTCTTTCTTTGTATAAACGAGAAGAATTGTATGCATTTAGTCGCATTTCCTCCAATTCATTCAATTGAAACATCCTCTTTTCTACTGAAGCCTTAGAATCAAAATTAAGCCACTTGAGTGCCCAAAAAGCTTTATGTTCCAGTTCCACAAGGAGATGACAAGCCTTCCCATAGATCAATTGGAAAGGAGATAACGCAGTGGGTGTCTTGTAGGCTGTTCTGTACGCCCACAGTGCCTCGTCTAACTTCAGAGCCTAATCCTTACGTGAGGTTGCAACCGTTTTCTCCTGAATCCTCTTAATTTCTCTGTTGGAAACCTCAGCTTGACCATTACTCTGAGGATGATATACAGTCGCAATCCAATGCTTTATTCCATAATGCTTCAATACTTTTTCCAATTGCACATTACAGAAATGTTTTCCTCCATCACTGATCAATACCCGTGGTGTACCAAATCTGCAGAAGATGTTCTTCTTGACAAATTTGATTATAGTTTTTGAATCAGCTTTCTGTGTTGGAATAGCTTCAACCCACCTAGAAACATATTCTACTGCTACCAAAATATACTCATTAGACAATGAGCTTGGTAACGGGCCCATAAAATCAATTCCCCAACAATCAAACACATTAATCTCTTGAATGTTTTACAAAGGCATTTGATGTCTCTTCGAGATGTTCCCTGTCCTCTGGCACTTATCACAGTGTTACACATGCATATGTGCATCTTTGAACATTGTTGGCCAGTAAAAACCATACTGTAATACTTTTGTTGCAGTGCGCTCCCCATTAAAATGTCCTCCACATGGAGAATTGTGACAATGCCACAAGATGCTCTATGCTTCCCTACTAGTCAGACACCTTCTTAATAAGTTATCAGCCCCTATTATGAACAAATAGGGGTTATCCCAGATGTACTGCTTGGCCTCATTAAACAATTTCTACTTCTGTTGCCAATCCATATTTTTAGGAACAATATTTGCAGCTTTAAAATTAGCCATATCAGCAAACCATGACCTTTCATGTACAACCAACAGCTTCTCATCAGGAAATTCATCCACCACTTCAGCTTCTTTTGCAGTAATTTCTTCATTAGCCAATCTAGACAAATGATCAGCCACATGATTTTCACTCCCCTTCTTGTCTTTAATTTCATATCAAATTCCTGAAGTAACAGCATCCAGCGGATTAGCCTGGGCTTTGATTCTGGCTTGGTCAACAAATATCTGATGGCAGCATGATCTGTATAAATTGTCACCTTAGAACCTATGAGATAGGCTCTAAATATTTCCAAAGCATACACAATTGCTAGCAATTCCTTTTCAGTAGTAGTAGAATTACTCTGGGCATCATTTAAGACTTTGCTAGCATAGTGTATTACATAAAACAACTTCTCCTTTCTCTGTCCCAAAACAGCACCCACTGCATAATCACTAGCATCACACATAAGCTCAAAACTCACACTTCAATCAGGTGCAGTGATAATTGGGGCTGTGGTCAACTTCTGTTTCAATCTGTCAAATGCTGCCACACAATCTTTATCAAAGTTAAAAGGTGTGTCTTTATTCAACAAATTGCACAATGGTTTTGCAATTTTTGAAAAGTCTTTGATAAAATCTTCTGTAAAAACCAGCATGGCCAAGAAAACTCCTTATCCTTTTGACATTCGTAGGTGGTAGCAGTTTCTCTATGATCTCCACTTTTGCATTGTCTACTTCCATGCCACGTTCAGAAATTTTATGCCCTAGTACAATGCCTTCTGTGACCATAAAGTGACATTTCTCCCAATTCAGTACCAGATTTGTCTTAACACACCTTTTTAACACTGTAGTCAGATTCTCCAAACAAGACTGAAAAGATGAGCCAAAAACTGAAAAATCAACCATGAAGACTTCTATACAACTCTCCACCAAATCAGCGAAAATAGCCAACATGCACCTCTGAAAGGTGGTTGGTGCATTGCACAATCCGAATGGCATTTTTCTATGTGCAAACACACCAAAAGGACATGTCAAAGCTGTCTTTTCTTGATCCTGTGGATCTACTGTAATCTGATTATAGCCTGAATAGCCATCTAGAAAACAGTAATATGTTTTCCCTGCTAACCTCTCCAGCATGTGGTCCATGAATGGCAAAGGAAAATGATTCTTCCTAGTTGCCTGATTCAATTTCCTATAGTCAATGCACATTCTCCAACCTGTAACTGTTCTTATGGGGATTAGTTCATTTTTCTCATTGTGGACAACAGTTACTCCACTCTTCTTTGGGACCATTTGTACCAGACTTACCCAAGTAATGTCTGAAATGGGATAAATCATCCCGGCTTCCAACAGTTTCTGCACTTCCTTCTTCACTACTTCCTTCATGGCTGGATTCAGTCTCCTCTGTGGTTGTGCAACTGGTTTAAAGTCAGCCTCCATATGTATTCGATGCATGCAATAAACGGGACTGATTCCCTTTAAGTCTGACAGTTGTCAACCAATAACCTTTTAACTGAGTTTCAGCACCTCAATTACTTGTTCCTCTTCATCAGCAGTTAACAAACTACTTAAGATTATTAGTTTCTTCATATCTCCACCAAGAAAACAATATTTAAGGTGTGGTGGTAAAACCTTCAACTCTGGTGCCTCTTCTGCAGCAACATAACATGTCTCCAGTTTTTCTCTGTTTTTTGTCTTCTGTAAAAATTCCTTAGCTTGATCTAACATGATAGCTAAGGCTAAAGCCTCTGTATCACTCTTTTCAACTAACTTCTCTGCAAGTTTGGTGATGACTTATAGCAGTGTGTCTGAACTGTCCAAGTTTTTTTGCACCCGACTGTATTCTTCATCTATCACATCAAGGCTAAAACAATCCTTTTTGTCATTAGGATGCTTCATGGCCTCAAAAACATTGAAGCTCACTTCCTCATTCTCCACACAGACCTTCAGCTTCCCTTTATCCACACCTATGATGACCTTTGTAGTCTTCATAAACGGTCTTCCCAAAATCAAAGGTACATCCACATCTTCTTCAATATCCATTACCACAAAGTCAACTGGAAATAGGAATTTATCTACCTTCACCAGCAAATCCTCCACCACTCCATATGGGTGCTTGATAAATCTATCTGCCAACTTCAATGTCACTCGTGTAGGCCTGACATCTATCTCTCCTATTTTCTTCAACATGGATAACGAAATCAAATTGATACTTGCACCTATGTGCAACAACGCCTTTCCCACATACAAATTTCCCACTGAAATTGGTAGTGTAAAGCTCCCAGTATCACAAGATTTCTATGGAATTGTTTTCTGAATGATGGCACTACACCCTGCCTCCAATCCACTCTTTCTTCCTCCGAAAATTTCCTCTTCTTAGTCAGCATCTCTTTCAAGAAACGTGCATAGATAGGCATCTGCCACAATGCTTCTGTAAAAGGTATGTTGATCTGTAAATTCTTCAGGATTTTAGTGAATCTGATGAATTGCCACTCATGAAATACAATAGAAAAGGAAAAGAAAAGTTCTTGATCACGACAGTGCTTTCAAAGATCTTCCCAAGATGATGGATGTCCCCATGTTCAACCTAGCCTCTCTTTTATAAACAATCCCTGTTGTCTGTTACAGACCGGCCGTTATTTCGCACTTCATACCTTCAGTGGCGTTGACGCTTTCGTTCAGGACTTCTTTCTGATTTAAGTGAGTTTTAACTCGAGCTACTCTTTTAGCTTAAGCAGGAAGTCACTTATAATCTATTTTTCTGCTCCTTTCCTTAATTCTAGTGCTTCTTCCTTCGAACTTTATCTAATTCTCAACAGCATTTTCTCTTTCCACAACCAAAACACATTAAACGGAAAAATCAACAATAAAATCTCTAACTAAAACAGAATCCCCATAAACCTCTAATTAAAACAGAATTACCACTAAAAATCCTAACAAATCTGCATATAATTAAACTAACAATGAACAGTTATTAAAGCATTCAACCAACTGAAGTCTTGAAACCTTTGAACTTCAAGTGTCAACTCTCGAAAATCGTTCAAAGAAAACCATGACTTCATTACAGCATAATTTATTTCATCTGTGAAAAGGTGAAAAACCATCTTTTCTGGAGTTTTGGTATTTATTGAAGTGGAGTTTATCACAACTGAGCTAGTAAGGATGCTATCAGAAAAGACACATAAGTGGTAGAGATCATTATCCTTCAGTTTCATGTCCACTTGTCTTTGGTCCCTCAAACTCTTCTGCAGGCTAAGATTCTTGAACCATTTAGATGTCAACCTGACACCAAGGCAAAATAGGCTCTATGGGACTTCTTCAGCAGCTATTTGTCCTTATTTTGAACTCTTCTCACTTGCAAAATTCATCTGTTCTTCAAGAGCTTGAATTTTTCCTTTGAGTCTCATGATCATGCTTGAAATAGTAATAAGGCCATATCACGAATAGTATATTGTGATTTCTTGATTGTTAATGGAGTACGCCTTGTGGCAGCATTTGAGAGAAAAATCTGCTAAATGTGGATCTGAGAAGTTAACTACCAAGAAAATTGATGATTATTACTTTCTTTGGCAATTACAACAAAAGCTTTTGGTAGTGAGATTTGATCATTTACTCGGCGTTTAACATCTCATCCGTAACATTGAAGCCTTCAATAACCCTCTCATGCCTGAAAGTTCTCTACTCAACAACATACAATAACTTATCAGTAAACAAAGGACAAATTACACTACAAGAAAAATGCTATTTAGAGACCAATTTTTAGCTACCAAATAAAATGGTTTCTAATTGTGATCAAAATAGCCACCGAATTAGATTTTGGTTGCTAAATAAGTATAAAATTTGAATTTAGTGACCGATTAAGTCAATATAATTGGTATCTAACCTTAGCTACCCCTCCACCAAGAACTCCAAAATTATCACAATGTTTACCTTACAATATACAATCAACCATGACATGGAAACTAAATCGTTATCATTAAGTTCACCATAACAATGCAACATTAGAAACTGAAATATAATAAAACCTTTATAAGCAATGGATTTTTTATGCATTAAGAATATTTAACAAAGCTTAAGACAAACACAACGTTGGAAACAACACTATTCTTGTTATTAAATGGAAAGGTTTCCAATAAGTTTGATACGAACTAGGAAGTAAGAACACACCCCCATATAGTTATATCTTTTACTGTATCTGATTCAATCCACCCCTTAATCCTTGCCCCTCCCAAGCAATACATGCAAGAAACACATAAAGAACAATGAACAAAAATATTCTCGCATGGTTTAAACTAGTCATTTACTGCACAGTGACACAGATACATACATGTACACCACTGATGAATCCAAGATGACCCTGATAATAATACACATATATAGAAAGACGACAAAGACACAGAAAACACACAAAACAATTATTCGTAACTCGCCATTATCATTATTCCTAAGTCACTAAAAACTAAATGGATTACTATTCTACACTTCAAGACCTCAAAAGTCTAAAATTGAATCAATGTGCATACTTTTCTCCACAACAAGACTAGAAATCTTTACACTGACAGAAGAAAAGAAAAAAAAATATGGTGATTAAATAATTTATACCCTTGAGAATTGGTGAGTGGAGTCAATTTTGGTGGAGCCCCTGGCGAGAATATAAATAAAGAAAAGAAGCAAAACGGTACACTATGTCCACCACACTACATCTTGGAGCCTCCTCCTCCCTGGCCTTCCAAAATCTACGCTCCTTCTCCTCATAATTGGAGCTGAAGAGAGAGATCTGCTGTTGGGTTTGGATCTCTGGGGAATAACGAACGAAAAATTGAAGAAATCTGAGTTTCATTTTACCCCAAAGGCTTCTTGATCAGTGAATGAGCACAGAGAAAAGGAGAAAGAGACAGAAAAGAAAACCGTTGAGTTGGGAATGGGAGAGAGAAGTGAATTATGTGATTCTATTATCTCCCTATGCGTTACAAACAGCTCTTCCTACTAACAAAAACAATGGTATGTGCCACATACACATTCTATACCATTTTAGATTTTTCGTAAACCTTTTTCTATGACAAATAGTAGTAATGTATTCATGGTAAAAAAAAATATTTTCTTACATATATAGAAAGAATTTAATTTGTGTACTATCGATATAAAAAAAATTACACGATTATTAATTACAAGGAAATTGTAATGGAATTACTAGACATTAAAAGAATAATAATTCATTTGATCAATATGATTTCATGATAGTAAACTTTATACTGAAAAATAGAATTGTTCTTAGTAGGACCTCGGCGAGCACAAGTTAATCCTCCTTAAATAGTCTCGGTCTTCGTCTTCCTCAATTCCAGTGTCTCTCCATTGTCCATTAAGTTTCTGTTTCAATCCGAGAAGTCCTCATTCCAGTTCGGGAGGTGGGTTACCTGCAAAAGGTGCTCCAACACTCAAGTTAGCACTCGGATATCATAGTAATATCAATAGGGTTTTTATACGTACCTTTACACATGGGCACTGTTCACTTATTTATTGGAAGCGACTAACACTGCTTCAATATGATTGGTTCAGATACTGTCACATGCAGCTTTTGCAAACTACTGCTGTCAGCGGTTGTTTGTGACGTGTCATCTTGATATTTGTCTCAGCCAATAAGTGTCAGTTTAGACTAATAAGGGTCTTGGTCTGGACCGTACAGTACAAGATATCCGAGGATGAACGAAATATGACTGGAAAGAGGTGGCAACCAATTTTATGTAAGTATGACTTCACAATGGATAAGAAAAATCTAGTACAAGGTTGTTGATAATGGATAAGAAAAATTTTAAGTTTAGCCAACTTCACAATGAAGAAAAATGGAAGTATAAAAAAGAAAATATTTTAGGATTCAACATGACTATCTTGCCATAGATACAAAATACAATAAAATTGTTCTCTTCTTTTATGTTGTAAATATTTCTTTGATCTTACTATGTGACAGTTTTGACAAGAGGGTGTTTGATCCTAGAGAAAATTAGCAATAAGGTTGTTGTCCATAAGACCATTTTGGATCTCAAGATAGATCCCTTTCAAGAAGGAAGGGATGATGGAATACGATCCAACCTAAATTGATAGTATAGTTTAGATTTTAATTTGGTATATGTGTTCGGTCTTTTTTGTATTCTAATTTTTGTTATTTGGATTTAATTTTTAGGAAATAATAAAATATTCACCTATGGCCCACATGGAAGTTGAAATACATGACTATTATAAGAAATACAAAACATTTGACGTTTCAAGATGAAGGTGGGTATGCTTCAATAAATAAGTGAGAAATAAAGGCACGTGGGTTGCACCAAGTACCAACAAAGATGAAGGAGACATTTGGCTTTCCAATATAAAGGTGGGGTCCACTTCAATATACAAAGTGAGAAGGGAATTTACGTTGTGTTGCACCATGCACCAATGACAAAGATGAATGTTGAGACCACTCCAATAAAGACTATTGAGATGCACTTTTGAGCCTACCACATTTTAAACTTCCGTAGCCACCAATCATCAAGTTCAAACTATGATTTTTCTTGGAAATAACATGGATCTCATGCATTAAATAGACATGAGCACTCTCCCTTGGAACAAGCAACATAGAGAATGTTCCAAGACATGAATAATGATGCACCCAACCATACAACATATTGCAAAAGACAAATAACTCAAAGGGTGTTGCACATAGAATTTCCTCCCCTAAAGATGGCATCGACCATCGAGCTTATAACATGTGGCAGAAGCTGAGTGGAGACTAAGGAAATGCTGAAGAAGCTAAGGTTAGATGAAGCTTACTTCTTATGCTAACTTTAGTGAAGCTTCTAACACAAGCTTCTCCTCTTACTTTTCTTCTAGAAATACATGTATAGGCACCATGTAAAAGAAGCTTGATTTGTATAATGAGATGCTGCAAAATTTTCAAATCACTTGTCAAGTCTTCCTTTGAGTTTTCTTCTCCAAGAAAGCCTTGAAGAACCTTTTGGTAGTTGGCCCAACCTCCTCTAAGAACACCTTCGTCACCTAGCTCATATTTCCATTGAAGGTTATACCACAAGCTTCATCCTCTTCCACTTGCATTTCCACTTCATTCCACGGTGCAACTTCATCTTCCTTGCTTCCATGTGCTCAAGGTGTCTTCCTTTCACAATCCATTCGGTGCAAAGCTTCCAAGATACTCCACAACATCAAGTGGAGGTTCTAGGAGAAAAGCATCAAAAAGACTCCTTCTATCATTTGGCGCAGCATTGGATTTCGTCATGATATCTTTTTTTATTTTATTCACATTCTTATCTTCTTAATTTTGAAAACCAATTAATTGGATCTTTATCTTTCCATCATCTTAGGAAAAGCAATGTTAGTTTTTATCTTTTATATGTGATTTAAATTATTCTCTTTCTTATCTTTTATCATTTTGTTGAATTGAGATAAAAAGATGGAATACTGAATCTGCACTATATTTTCACATTCCCATTTTATGCTCACATTAAAATTCTTTTCACTGCTAGATATGCACTAGTTTTTAACACTCACATAAAAGTGATTCAATATTTGATTATCTTTTCAAGTGCTTTATCTTTAACTTTTGACACAAAAATCAATAGGCAGATTTATCTGTTCTTATCTTTTGATTATTCAAGGCAATAATACTGGATTCAAAATCATCAACTGATATTTCCACAAACGTTGGACAACTACACCATATTTAATTTTATATTTTAAACTGTTGTAGAGATATTGGACAGTACAAACAGAAATAAAAAAAAATTGAAGATATAATTATTTAAATTGATTCTAAACAAATATAAAAGATTGAGGATAAGGTGGTTACATGGATGGAACCTGCACCAAAAGAAAAGAAAATAGATTCAAGCTACACATGTGGATTCCAACATCTATAAATAGGATTCAGAGGAGCACAACGAGTAGCACCGAAGCAAGTCCAGCACTTAAAGATTAATTAAGTGCTTTGGGTCTTGAACATTTAAAAAAAATAGTTTAGGTTGAGAGTTTAAATTGTTCTCTTTGTGAGAGTGTTTATTTTATTATTTTCAAGAGTTCTTGGTCATAGAGGAGATCAAGAGTGTGTTTCTTGGAGAGGAGAGAAAACTCGTATTTTCTGAAGATGAGAGAATACTAGTTTTCCTGGAGAAGAGAGAATACTCTTATTTCCTGGATAGGAAAGAATACTCGTGTAACCTAGAAAGAAAATAATACTTGTTTTAATTAATTTGATTAGTGAAAGTTTTTAAGTAGTTGCTTAAAAGGACTGGATGTAGGTCAAGTTTGAATGAACCAACATAAATCTTATGTGCCTCGGATTTAATTTTACTGTTGTCTTGTGTGCTCCAAATTTAATTGTTTCAAATTTTATTGTTGCCTAACTATTATTTGTTGCGAATCAAGTTTATAGGCTCCATTCAACCCCCCTTCTGGAGTGAACTACACCTTCAGAGAACTATCTAAATTTCATTCAAGCCCATAGGAGAAGCATGTTAAGTAGTTACAACTATCACATGCGCTTGAAAATGACATGTGAAGGAAGTTACAACCAACACATGTGGTTGAAAGTGACTCTTACGCATGTGCATCGTCATGTCTCTAGCCATCCATTCTTGTAATTTTCAAATACTATAGAATTTTCTTTCATTCTAGAATATCTTTTAATATCTAAAATTTACAAGCTATCTTGCTCCTTCTTTTAACTTTTCTCCTATAAATATTTATTGGAATCTTTTTATTCTTTTCTTTGTCATGCTTGTACTTTTACTTCTTCTCCTCTTTCTACTTCATCTTCAGAAAGATCTTCCTTATCTTTATTTATATTAGAAATTGTTCAACATATGGTTATCATCCTCAAAAGATAAAAGAAAAGGGAGGATTGTCTTCATTTTCTCTTATGTCTTCAATCACATTTAAACTTACTTTTTATATATACATAATTATGTAGAATATGAATTTTATGATTATGAACTTTTAGCATGAGCAAATCAATTAAATTGAAACACATGAAAGACTGTTTTTGCTTGATCCAACTAACCATTAAAGGGTTTGATGAGCTACTAATATGGTTTGTAGGGGGTGTTTATACTTGATAGTACTGTTGTTTATAGCCCTATAGCTAGTACATATTCTAAAAGTCCCGCCTTTTTTAGGTGCTAATACTGAATGCATGGCACATGGGCTCATGCTTTCTCTGCCATTGTTTCTCCAAGAGTTCGTCCACTTGTATTTTGATTTCCTTTGTTTCTTTTGGATTGGTCCAATATGCGGGCCTATTGGGCAAAATGGATACATGAATGAGGTTAATTTGATGCTCAATGTTTTTTGTGGGTGGAAATTGTTAGTACTCTTACAAGACTAAGTATTTAATTAAGCTAAGCAAGTGCAAGAAGCCAAAGCAAGCAATTGGAATTGGATGTGTTGTCCTAGGCTTTGTAGAGTGAGTGAATGAGTGCGATTGGAGTTAAATGGAAACCTGTGCACTACAAAGGAGAATCCCATTGGCACACTTTAAAACATGCTTTAAAACAAGTAACAGAATATAACAAAGTGTTTAAGGAAAACCAAGTTTTGAGTTTCAACCTCTGCAGCAAAATAAATTGATTTGCCCTTCTGTGAAATTGGTTTATTCACGTTCTACAGCAAACTGTTTTAACTGTCATTTTTAAAAACAGTTTGGTTTTGAGGGTTTAAAAAACAATTGGATTTTCATATTTCAAAAATAGAGAAGCGCGAGAACATCAATTGTGAAAAACATTCTAAGCAATCTTGATCATTTCGATTTTCAAGAGGATTGAAGGGTTTGTTCTTGAAGATTGAGTCTTAACCATTGAGTTGTGCCATTGAGGATCTTCAAGTTTGTACAGGCCTTCTGTGTTACGCCAATCAAGGGGTTTCCTTTAACCTTTTCTTGAACTTGTTTGTTTCAAGAATTGAGTTCTTTCATTGTAATATTGTATAATTTTGAAACAATTGTGTAAGGTGTGGGCTATAGGGTTTAGCCTTGTGTTTTGCTGAATTAATTGGGGGTTGCAAGGTGTAGTTCTTTAATTCAGTGGTGTTCTTGGTTCTTGCAGGGTGTGAGAACTGTGTAATTGATTGTAATTGTACAATTGAATATGTTAGTGAAATTATCTTTGTTGGTGTGGCAAGGAAGACTAGATGTAGCCCTTGAGGAACGGTAAACCAGTATAAATTGCTTGTGTTCTCTCTTCTTGAACTTTCTCTTACATTCTTGATTAGTTTCTTGTGTTGCGCACTGTAATTTTCCTATATTGACTGGTTCTGTAATAATTCTGTGTTGGTGGACTTAATTTTGCATATAATTTGTCAATCTCTATTGCTGCTTGGTTGGTTTTCTTCACTGTTGTAATAACTTCTTCAATTTGCCCTGTAATCTGATTCTGTGGCGATTTAATTGTTGCTGGTTTAATCAATTTTTTTGCATAATTGCTTTGTGCGCTTATTCTGGTACAGTGGGTGCTATATTGAAATCTAGCTCATTTGTAGTGTCAATTTTACATGTTTCTTTATCTATAGTGTGACACAAAAATTTATTAAGAGTTACAGTTTTTCATTCCTGAAATTGCTAAGAATTCTAGTTTGATCTTTGAAAAAAAAAAAGGATTGGTTTTCTGTTGTATTAAAATCAGTTGCAGACTTGATCAAAAGAGAGTTTGTGCTTGGTTTAAAATTGTGTTTTGATTCCTTGTATTCCTGTTGATATTACATTTGTTAGCAGAACTGTTTTTGATTCATTTTACCTTTGTAATTGACTTCTATATTTTGTTCTAGCTGCTCTAAAAATTTGGGACTGCAGTTTGGTTTATTCAATTTTGGTTAAACCTATCCAACAATTTTGATATTTGTCTTGTTGCTCTCAATTTTACTCGTGCATAGATAGTAGCTTGGTATAGTTTATCTTTTGATTGGATATTATTGTGCCTTGGTTTGTTTTGCACTGTTTCTGCCAGTTCATACTGTTGAGAATTACATCTATTGCATATAAATCAGTTTATCCACGTTTGAATCGATTTATTTTTCTCGCTGCACCCTAAATCATTGATTTTGAGATTCTTGAAAAATCTTCATTTTGCTTAAAACCTTTTCCAAATCTTTTCCATCCTTGGTAAACGTTTTCAAACTGTTTTTAAAGCCAAAATTTTATAAAGTTCAATTCACCACCCCCGCACCCCCCGCTCTTGAACTCAGCCTAAAGTGTTTTCAATTGGTATCAAGAGCTAAGTCTTGAAAGTTATTCAAGTTTCAATCCTATGGTTGAGGGAAAACTGCCTTTTGCAGAGGGTGCTTCTATAAACATGCCTTCTTTATTTAGTGGGGTCAATTATCCTTTCTGGAAAATAAGAATGAAAATTTTCATTGAATCTCTTAATCGTGGTGTATGGGATGTCATAGTTAATGGTCCTTTTGTGCCTAAAACTATTATTGATGGTGTAACTATTGATTAGCCTTAGTCTGAATGGAATAGACATGAGAGCAAAAAAGCTCAATTTGATTGTATGGCTAAAAACATTATAACTTTAACTTGAAGCACGATTTGCAAGTGAAAGTGAAGAACAATTCAAGAAAAATTATCAATACCTCAAAGTTTATAAGGCTGGATTGGCTCAAGGAACAACAACTTCTTGATGTATGTGAGTTGTTGGAGCATCAAGGAATAGATAAATTCCTTGGTTTGACTAGAAATGTGTATACAAATCTTGTCAAGGTATTTTTCACCAATCTGAAAATGCATGAAGACAAGCTGGAGTCAAGAGTTAAAGGTATTAGAATGTTGGTGAGTTCAGCTAAATGGTGGGCAGTTATTGGAATCAAGTGCGAAGGGATCAAGATAGCCAAAGGAAATGTTTAAGACTTGGAAGAGTATAGCAAGATTTTCTATAGAAGTTGCCTAAGAAATCCTCTAGGCAGTATGAGAGGATTCCAAGTTGGCAGATTGGCATTAAATCCAAGACTGATTGCTTTCTTCATAGAGTGGATCCTAACTCCTAGAAGGCATAATTATACAGTACTTCACGAGGAAGACCTCATTCTCATGTATTGTATCGTCAACCATGTGTAAGCCAATTGGCCTTATGTCATTGGAGAGCAAATGGAAAAATCCAAGAGGTTGGATGATTATAGGTTTCCCTATGTAATGCTTATGTCAAAACTTATTGAGCACTTTAAGATACCTCTTGAGTAGGAACTAGTGGAACCAGTGAAGCTAAGCTATGAAGTGTCTAAAACAAATATGTACAAGACTGGCTTGACTCAGATTAACAATGGCCAATGGGTGTGTCAAATAGATGTAGAAAATGTAGGAGAAGAAGTTGTAGAGGTTGCTGCTGAAATGGCTGGGAATGATGCTGAAATGGGAGATGTTTGACTAAGTTCTAGATATTCTATATTTGAACAAACTCTGATTGACAAACTTGACTATCTACAGCTGAGCAAAGGAGCTATCATGAGTTCAATACTGTACGGTTTCAACATATAGATCCGCAAATAGAGGCAGTGTAAGACCAACTTGCCACCATGGCAGCTTGGAATGAACCTCATGACTGAAGCATGCATATGATAATTGTCATGGCATACTAGTGCACACTTAACTATATTGTCTCCTATTTGATGAATCCAAAGGGGGAGAAGTGGTTAGTGTGTATGTAGTGTATGATAGTCATGCTTGCGGCTCTGCTCATGGCTCATATCATTTGTTGTTTTGTCATTTCACTACTGCTCCTGTTAGGATTATTTTGTTTTTATTGTTGTTGTTTTATGTTTTTACTGTTGTTGTTTTTATGTTGGTTGATGTATTGGCTATCTTGTTGTACTAGTTGTTGGCTAGTGTGTAATTTGTCTCCAATTCTTGTTGATTAATAGAAATCTATGTTATTTGCTTTATGAATATGATCTTAACATTGGATCAACTAAATTGTGATAATAATAATCGGCTCTGGAACCAATAAAAACAATTAAACAATTTGTTCTTAACCAATAAAGTTTAACTACCTAAAACTGTGTATATATGCATTAAGTCAACTTGTTGCTTTTACTAGTTTTTCTGTGCAATTGCAAGTTCTAAACCACTCACACACTAGATTGTCTTCATCAAATAAAGGGAGATTGTTAGTACTTTCACAAGACTAAGTATTTGATGAAGCTACGCAAGTGCAAGAAGCCAAAGCAAACAATTGGAATTGGATGTGTTGTCCTAGGCTTTGTAGAGTGAGTGTGATTGGAGCTAAATGGAAACCTGTGCACTACAAGGGAGAATCTCATTGACACACTTTAAAACATGTTTTAAAACAAGTAACATAATATAACAAAGTTTTCAAGAAAAACCAAATTTTAAGTTTCAACCTCTGCACCAAAATACATGTTAAATGATTTATAATAAAATATGGTAGCATATAAGACATCTAATGATTTTTTTTTTAATATTTGTTATTATTAAAACCTTAGACTGATAGTTTAATGATTCTAACAAGAGAAAATTGTGTGGGTCTTAATAAAAGAAAGACACACATTATACCTTAAGTCTAACATAGGTATTATTTATATATTTCCAAATCTCAACCAATCTTAGTGTCAGCAAACCCTTTAAGACAAATGTTAAAGAGAGTATCTTAGGAAACATCAATTATATAAAATCTAAACATGTGATTTTGTGAGTATAAGGTCATTCAATCCTTATATATATAAATAAAGTTTGGTATATTTTGTAAATATTAATTAATACATTTTAATTAGTCATTCATTAAAAATAACTTAACTGAGTCAATGATCGATATAGTTTTGATAATATTACTTCTAACCCATTTTTTTTAAGAGCTCTTCTTGAGATGCCGAAAAATATTCTAGATCGAAACTCCAAAATTAGATACTAATCTCTTTTATTATGTTTTACACGTTGATTGAATAACGTCATCTAAAGAAACAAGTCCCGTATCCTTATAGACCTCCTTCTTTTTGGGTTGCTCTTTTAATGTTTTTCTCATTATAATTTTATATTCCCCGTATTTTCTAAAATTAAAAATATAAATATGAGAAAAAATCCTAATAAAAATTTTAAAAATGCAACGAATGATATATTTTATTTTAGCATTCTAAAAATCATTTCTTAAAATTAATATGAAAAAATACTTAGATGATCATGAAATTATCATTCAATCTTGTCTTTAAAGAAGTACTATCGTTATTGATAAGCTTAAACAAGTCCACAATACTTGACGAACCATCTAAATTTAGGTCTATGGTGGGAGTTACTAGATTTGGAGATGCCCTCTCTACTATTATTCAATACCAAACAAACAAACAATATAATATATATATATATATATATATATATATATATATATATATATATATATATATATATATATATTTATATAT
>Ga0209700_102054_pt1 | contig 41516 bp, 37 predicted proteins | sample SiratroredBW_FD_187528 | JGI IMG/M metagenome (GOLD analysis project Ga0209700, IMG submission 187528) | Root nodule microbial communities of legume samples collected from California, USA - Siratro red BW (SPAdes) (version 2) | ecosystem: Host-associated > Plants > Roots > Nodule | place: USA...
ATTTTTGTCAATAATTATCGACGGACTCAAAAAATTTGTCGGTAAATTTACATACAACCTATTTACCGACTGATTTTGGATGTTTCGGAGGGATTTGCCCCGTCAGTAATTTTGGTTTTTTTTTTTTGTAGTGTTAGTTTGTTGTGAAGGACGGAAGGTTCAAACTTCATTTCTGTCATTGATTACTAATACTAAGATTCGATCTAAACCTAAGTCAAAAAAAAAAACTTTGGAAATTGGGTAAGAACGATAAAGATCCACAAGATTTTGAAAATAATTTTTCAATAAAAAAATAAAAATTTGCTTTAGGAACAGAACATATTGAATCCATTTTGTCAATGATTCGATGAAATATTTGAATTTGAGTACATTTATGTATAATAAAATGAATTTAGTGTTATGATTAGAATGACTTCAAGAATCCATTTTGAAATGAAATAATGTATTCCTTTTATATTGATCAAATCCAATCTTAATCGGTTATTTTTTTTAACTATATTCTATTCACTAGGTCAATCATATTTTTTGTTCTTTGATGAGTTATTATGCAAATAATAGATATTATATTGATGTAAATTTATTCTAATTCCATTTATATCATTTAATTTATATAATTTATATAAATTGATATAACAAGTATACTAATTATACACAGTAACAAATAAATGTTTGATAAGAGAAATTTGGTTGTGTGGACTGATTTACTTAAGATAGACATATTAAAAAAAATGTTGAGTGTTATATGAATATTCTGAAAGGGAATGTCAAAAATCAATATTGTCTAGAAGCTTCCATTTTGAAAGATATATTGCAAAAAAATAAATATTTAGTTTATTTTGGAATACATGTCAAAAGCAAATCCTATAGGACTTCTTGTCAAATCTTATCGTAAAAGTCGATCCATAAGTAAGTGAACACGAGTTGTACATATAATAATCAACTCTCATTCAGAAGTGTTACAAACACATTTGTATATACTAAATAAAACAAATAAGGTTATACCTTACTTGGCCACAAAGCTATTGTGAAGGACAAGAATCCAAGATAATTGAAGAAATGGTTGTTGATTGAGTATAACAAGACTTTCATGCCTTTATTTAAATTTAAGATCTTAAAAGATTCAACAACATATGAAACATTAATGACAGATGGACTAAAGTTTGATGTCCTATGTTGTAATACTTATGACACGAACAACTTTTCATTCTATATGAAGTCTTTGGATGAAAAAAAAAATACAATACAAGATAATGGGGTTATGCTTGAAGTTGATTTGCTACAATTCTTGACTTCAAAATATCAAAATCTTATAGGTAGATCAATGTTGTACTCATATGTAATCGAAAAGATCTGGAAGGTTGGTTATATAAAATTTTTTGTTTTAGTTTTCAAGTGTAAGTTGGTTGATAATAAGAGTGATGTAAAAATCAATGAATAATTAAGGAATGATATTGGGTGGCTTTCGAAGATAGGTTATCAAAATGAGCGATTTATCGTGGCACATCAAGCATCCCAAGTGTTTTATGTGAAAGACCCTACATCAAAACATCGATACGTTGTTTTTCATTGAAAAAAAAAGTGGAGGTTGATGAAAATGAGCTGTGTAATCTTGATATTGTTGACAATTGTTCATCTACATTAAATATCATATAGTCAATGAGTACATGTTGTAGATGCAACAGTGGCTGATGTTTATTTCATGAATCCAACTTGGAATAAAAACTTACAGATTAAAATCTTATATCATATAAGTGTGAGTGTGGTTATTTTGGTAAGTTCCTTGTTAAAAGTGTCTAATCCATAAAAAGCTAAAAAAGATTTTTGAATTATACTTTTAAAGGTCTTTAGAAAAATTGTACTATTGTTGAGTTTAATATATTAAAAGATTAACATAATTGATTTCAGTTTAAGTGAAATCAATCGATTTAATTGAAATTTTAATCGATGGAATTGACGGTATGCATGTTTTATAAATATGTCTTTCTGAGATTTTTAGATAACCCTTTTGAGAAATCAATCATTTTTCAGAATTACAAATCCATTATGTGCAAAACTCTTTCACTAAGCAAGAAACTCAATCTTGGAGCAAATATTTGAAGATTTTTGTGTTGATCAATCGATCTTTTAAAGGGAAGTAATTTGAATCTTTTGAACCTAGTTTTTTTAGTTGATTCAGGTCGTGTTATTTATGCATTCCTTTTCATTTGAATTTTGTAAGGTGTATAATGCTTAGATATGGTTTCTGATATCTAGGAAGTAACAAGGTGTTACTTGGGTAATTTGTCACTCTTGTAAGATTCGAGAGTGATTTTCTTAAAAATCTTTGTGTGAGGTTTTTGTAAAGATTTAAAATTAATTAAATCTTTGCTAGTATGGAAAATAAACTGGATGTAGCTCTTGAGAAAGAGTAAATCAGTATAAATCTATGTATAAATCTCTCTCTATCATTCTTTTAATTGTTGCATTGAGTTTTTATGAAAATAATGATAGAATTGAAATAATAATTGATTGGATTTGGGCTTTAATTGATTGAGATTCTGAAGTACTGATAGAACAAAAATAATAATTAAGTGAAACTGAAACTTAATCAATTGATTTTTGTTATCTGGATACCTATTAAATTCTTTGTGTGTTCTTTGGTCTTATGTAATACTATAATTAAGTCTTTGAATATAATCATTCTAAGCCTTAAATTTTGCAAAAAAAATAATCAAAGTTCAATTCACCCCCTTCCCAAACTTAGCCAATATTGTTTCCACATGCAACCCAAAAAGAACATGGTAAAGGAATATACATATGACCAATGAATACGCTATTGATGAATTTGTTACTTTTTAATGAATTTATTTATTTTTATTTAAATTCATGTTAGACATCACTATGAACTTTGACATCTCAGCTAGGTTGACAGCTCAAAGATCAACAATCATATGTCATGACATGAAACATATTATTAAAAGGAAAAAGAAAAGATACAAAACCATGGGGGGACTAGGCCAAACCCATGGTAAGAAAAGATGATAAACACTCCCCAACCAATCTAAAACAAAACAAAATAGAGAAAGTTGATACCTATTATGGAAAAAAATCTAATTTAATAATAACAAGTAAATCATCATATCATTTAAAATTTAACTTATTCTCGAGACCAAGCGAAGCCAGCTTGTTAGCACAATGGTTTCTTTCACGGAATATATGAGAAACTTTGAACTCAATTTCTTTATATATCTTTATACACTTTCTCCATCTCCCTCTCAAAGACCAAGGAATGAGATTAAATAAACTAAATGCTTGACAAAGCAGGGAAGAGTCACACTCAAGCCAAATACGTCTGAAGCCTTTACTCCAAGCAGGCTCAATAGCCAAAATGGCTCCCATAACCTCAACATATAAAAACTTTTGTACCCCAAGAAAAGAGGAGAAACTACTTATATATTCACCCCTACTACCACGAAAAATACCTGCACATGCCAAAAAACCTGGACACCCTCTAGCAGCGCCATCAGTCTTAACCTTGACCCAATTGATATGAGAGAATTCCCAAATAATCTGAATAGGAGAGATCTCTTTTCGATGACTCGTGGAGACACATTACGCATGTGTTTCCTAAAATAATTACCCTTCATTCTAATGAAACCTTTAACAATCTAGGTAGCTGAACATATATAAATGTTTTCTTGAAACCTAGCATGGTTCTCATCCTCCATATCATTCAAATAGAGTAAGTAATAGTTGTCAACCTAACAAGATTAGTTAAGTGACTTCCTACAAGCATTAAGAAATCAATAATATCATTAATAGAAAGAGGAGAGAACTCAAGAAAAACCTGTTTGGTATAATTCCAAATCTGGGAGGTGACAGTGCAATAAAAAAAATATGAAAAAGAGATTCTTCTTGTTTCCTACACAAAGAACACATAGAACACAAAGAAAGACCACTAATTTGAATATCTTTCTCTACAGGTAACATCTGATGTAAAACCTTCCAAAGCACTAAAGTTTTCATAGGAGGAATAGAACTAGTCCAAATCAGTTTACCCCATTGACAAATAGGATTAGAATCCTTAAAAAAAATTTGGCCGCCTTTTGGGTGAGAAAACTGGAATCTTCCAACATGTAATTAGGAGTATCTTCCCAAGAGGTCAGAGAAATATAACATAAATTATGTAGACCTTGAATATTTAAAAAATGAGGACAAAGATCCCAATAACCACTATCCTTCCATCCTTGAGCCACAATAGCTTTCAATTTAATCCTTTCAGCATAAGGAACACCTGCAAGCACAGAGATGCATTTCTCAGAGCACCAGAGATCATTCCAGAAATTAATATTATCACCTCTCCCAACAGTCTAAAAAGTATGCTCTAAAATGACATTATACCAATCATTAATACCATGCCAGATGGAGAGAAAAAAAATGACCTAACTCTCTGATATTTAGATTTAAGAAACCAAGCCTTCATTAAAGAAATTCAAGGGCGATAATTGTAAGCAAAGTCCCAAGCAAGCCTTAGAAGATAAGCAAAGTCCCACCCTCAGACTTAGGATTACAAATTGTACCCCAATTAACAATCACAAAACCCTGTTTATTAATATCACTTGTCCAAATAAAGTTTCTAATCCAAAAAAGTTTAAGAAGGCTGGAGGGCCACCTATAAACCTGAAAGTTGTAAGATAAAGAACATAAATCACAGAGTTAATAAGCTCTAGTCTTCTCATCAGGCTAAGAGATTTCCCTTTCCAAGAGGCCAATTTAGATCTGACTTTATCCGCAAGAGGTTGAAGTAACCTGGCTTTAGCAGAACCTACAAAAGTAGGAACTCCAAGATAATTAAAGTAAATATTGCCCCTACTGCAACCAAGCACATCTTTAATCTTAGAAAGGAAATTAGGAGAAGCATTGACAGTGAAGAAATTACTTTTTGAAGTGTTTATCCATTGACACGAAGCTAAACCGTAAGAATGTAAAAAATTCATAAGACTAGAAAGGGAGCATTTGTTGGCCCTGGATAACACAAAAATATCATCAGCATATAGAACATGTGAGGAGAAATATAACCCTTTAGGACTAGCCATCAGAAGAATATGCTTGGTTAGAATAAGGTTGGTTATCCCCCTACTGAGGACCTCTTCAGCAATACAAAAAAAATAAAGAAGAAAGAGGATCACCCTGTCTGACCCCGCTACTACAAGGAAAGTAACCAACCAAACTACCATTAACCATTATAGAAAGCTTAACAGATTGAAGGATAGTCAAAATTCATTGCAAGAAAGTATGGTGAAAACCAAACTGATTCAACACCTGAATGAGAAAATCCCAACTGGGAGTATCAAAAGCTTTGGAAATATCAATCTTGAAAGCCACATAACCACCAGGTATTTTCTTAGAAATCATGTTAATGGCTTCCAAAGTGATACCAATACAATATTTAATGTGTCAGCCTTTAATCATTTTTATTGGGAGAGACAATCCTAGCAGCAATTGAAGCTAAGTTGTTGGCTATTTTTGAAATGCTTTTAAACCTGAAATTTGCCACAGCTATATGCATGAAGTCTTTTGTAGGAGTAGCCCATGAATTTTAGGGATAAGAGAAACTGCATTAGCATTCATCCCTGAGAGGATACAATTATGAGAGAAAAATTGTTTTACAACATTACAAACATCAGAACACACTATGTCCTAACAACCATGGAAGAAAGAACCTCCAAAACCATCAGGACCAGGAGCACTATCATAGTTGAGAGCAAAGACAACCTTCTTCATCTCATCATTGGAAGGGTACCTAGCCAACATAGAGTTCTCGTACTCAGAAACAACTCTAGGGATATAAGCAACAGTCATGTCTTCCCTGAAATTTGTAGAGATATTATTAGTATCAGAAGCATCATATAAAGTTTTATAAAAAGAAAGAATATGTTCTTCAATATCTTTAGGATCTTCAAAAACCAAATCCCCGTCCACCAGTCTTTGTATCCCATTAGAATTGGCAAGCCTTTTAACCATGGCATAAAAGAAAGAAGAATTACAGTCTCCATCTTTAAACCAGAGCATCTTAGATTCCTCTTTCCAAAAAAGGGCCTGCCAATCCAAAGCCATAAAAGATTTTGCATTTCTTGTTGTTGTTGAACAAGAAACATATCCATCTCAGCAAGGTCAGCTACCAGAATCTGATGTTGTAAAGAAAGAAAGATTTTTTGTTTATCAACCACAACTTCATGAAAATTTCCAAAACATTCTTGTTCTAGTCCTTAAGAGAGAGCTTTAGCCTCTTGACCTTTTGTTGTAGGATGAACACAGGACAACCAACCACATCTTAAAGAATTTAAAAGTATAGGGCTTTCTAGACGTCACAGAAGAAGCAAACTCAACAAGAAGAGGATGATGATCAGAACAATTTGAACCAGAACCTTATACCTGCAATTGTATCAAGTATTTAAACATGGGAAATTGAAAAGAACTCTATCAAGCTTCCTCTCAATCCTTTAATTACCCAGCCTCTCATTAGACCAAGTAAAGGAAACACCCGAAGAAGGAATAGCCAAGAGCTCGTCCGAATTAATCCAATCATGAAAGTTAACACAAGATAAATTGTTGGGCAAAGAACTTCCTCTAGCTTCGACAGTAGAGAGGCTAGCATTAAAGTCTCCAAGAACACACCAAGGTCCTTGAAGTTTATTTTAACCAGACCAAAGAGTCTTTCAAGCAGAGTAAGAATTCGCCCTATAAACACTCACCACATTAAAAACTTTCCCCTGCATAGTAAGAGAAAGATATATATTGTGTAATTTCATTTAATGATTTCTACTTTGTTCTTTTAACAAATATATAGATGGTGATCGAGATTGATTTAGCTCATATGTGACCACAAAATCTACAAGATTGAGGTCTCTTTCACTCATAAAGGTGAGAGCACGCCACTCATTATCGATATCAATATTGATATGGTCTCTACAACAAATGTAGAGACTTTTAATAGTTATCTTAGAGTCGTAGAACATGCAAAGATTCCCATTTTGGTACCTTCCTAGGATAATGTGTCCTAGGTTGATTTAAACATCATCTTGTAGGATATTCTCGTAATGCATCTAGTCTTATTGTTGTTATATATTTGTTTTCTATATTTATCAAACAAGTTGATAGTCCTGTTCTTTTTTCATGTAAATGCATTTTGATATCTTTAATGTAGGATACTAAAATTGAAGGTTCTATCTTTAGTTGCAATAAAGTTTCCATGGTTATTACTTATACAAAAATATCAACTATATTATTTTTTGCTAATGTTGTAGCATTCCCTCATTGTGTAAAACTTCCAAGATAATTTTATTCCTCAAAGTCATGAGGACGTACTAGCTATTGCACTTGGATAACTTTTGAACACTTTGGACGTGTGCATGTTATTGGAGTAGAAGTGGGCATTCACCAGTTTTTTGGACCATCTTCACTTTAGTAATCCTCTAAGGCACCTAGACGAGAGGCTCTAATGCAACTGTGACAATAGATCACACACGTTCTAATGCAAAAATTTATAAATGTAAAAAACTTTAATTTGATGATACATGATACCATACTTACATTTCACTAGATATTGAAAATAATAACAATGACTAAAGAGGCGATGTATCCACGGTTTCTTCGTCACTTGCTTATAGGATTGTTAAAGCTCTCTTCTCTCAATAATCTTCTTTACCTCTTCAAGCATACTTATTTCACTTGTATCAATGTTTCCAACACTACTTATATCCATTATAATATACTACAAACTAGTAATTCCAACCACAATACCAATTTTGACAATTGTGGTCACGAGCCCAAAGAATACTCAATATGTATTTTGTAGCATTAGTCTATCTAGTTGAATTTGACTAGTTGACCAAGAACTAGACGTAGTTTGTAAGATAGAAAAACCACTATTAAATGTTATACATATAAAATGTTATACATATGTTATCTTGTTATCTCCTTTACATTACATGTTATTATCATCTACAGTAAAGGTGATATGTGAATATTTATTAAAATGCTCTACCAAAATATTTTTAAATATAAGTAACTTTTTTTGCAACTCTACATATTGGTCAGATGTTATAACTATGACATATTCACTTGTCAAAGCTAACATTAAAATATGTTAATTAAGTGATTGACATAAGAACCTATGTCTGACACGAGTTTTCTGAACTGAATAACCAAGAATAAATTTAGCATTCAAACATATTCGTCTTATTATTTTAATAATTACAAATTTTATTTATATTTTATATTTTAATATTTATATTATTATATTTGGAAAAATATATTTCAATTAGTTTTAAATTATTAATCAATTTATTTATATTATATTACATTATATGCACATGTTTTAAAGATCAAAATTCAATTTGGAATTTGTTTTTTTAAAAACCAAATTCCAACTTATTTTAAATATTCCAAAGTGCAATCCACACTTAGAATTCGTGTGTCGGATAGTCAAACTCTGAGCTCAGAAAATGAATAATTTTATTATAGTAAATAATGATACAATATAAAATATATTATAGGGAATAAAAGATGAAATTCATGCCATGTGTGGAAAAAGTTCCAATCCTTTCCTAACTACCCTCATGGCCTTGAAGATCTTAGTTTCCTCAACATTGATCCTAGATCCTCTTTTAAGGTAGTTAAATACTATTATAAAGGTAATGGTAGATTATCTATTAAGGGATAAACAAGAATTTATATAATTTAACAAATAATACCACATTTTTGTGTGTTTAACAATTACTTAGTGTGTAACATATAATGAGTCCATAAGATGGAACTATTAGACTTAAACGAAGTTTACAATAAACAACACAAAAAAAAAATAGAGTAGATGAAATCCAAAGACTTGTTAAATGTATGTACGAGAAGACTAAACAAAGTCTATATATAAGTGTTAGACAAAAAAGTATGTATGAAATTTTAGGATGTAATATACATGGATGAAAAAGTATGAAATTCATTATGGATGTAAAATACAAAGACAAGGCGCATATTTAACAATAGATGAAACCTAAACATGAATATCACAAGAGGCATTTGTAAATACGAGAATGTATACTTTGAAGGAAGTTGAATCACACTTTCCAAAGATGTCACTAACAAAAACATACCAACTTTCTAAATATATATCTTCAATATAGTGTTGGTTAGAAGCACAAAAGATTATATAAAGAAAAATGTGTAATTTACCATGCACGTTAAGTGTAGGAATGCATGTTGTTAGCATAAAGCCAAGCATGTTCAAATAAAACGTTGACAAAAAGAACTTTATAAAATTTAGATAAGACGTACATGCAATATATTCTCAAAGCTTTTAATTTCTTAAAGTTTTCTTGTGAACTCTTTACTTTTGTAAAGTTAATAAGTGTTTAATTCACAGTCTTTGAGAACTTACCTTATAAATACTTAAAACAACTTTTTTGTTATATCTCTAGGAATGATATTGGTTACTTAGGATATTTAAGTAAGTTTGTACACAGATATTTTATCTCACTCAGAGTAAATAAATAATCTATAATAACTTTGTACTCGTTTCTAAGTTAGGAGTGACAATTCATAACTACTCACATATATTGCTATTGGTCCTTTTGTAAAAGATAATTTTTAACATCTTTCAAAACTATTAAACAACCTCTTCCATTCTTAGAGCTAAGAATTGCTATTTCTATATCTGCAATTGGTCCTCAATTTTATCAAAAATCCATTTACCTGTTGCATATTTTGTTCTAAAGAGTTTGTTGCGCATGTGTTTGCAAAATGTCTTTATTTGAAAAGCACTTTCCATCTTCTTAGCACAAAAAATTGTCCATCGACATTCCTTTGGCTTGCATGTAACTCTAATCCTAAACACGTCATTTTTCAAGCATTTAATTTCCTTCCAGTGACTTGCTCCCCATAAGCTTATTGCCCCTCAACTTCCTCCTCTCACCTGTCTCATTTCCCTCGTCAACTGTAATGACTAATAAGATTAGGTGGCTCTTCAACAATTTGAGGTATTGGATTCATGATCAAAGTACACATCAATTTCCCTATTTAGGTTTCTTAAATATATTATCATTATCATTTGGGTGTAACATGTCTTCAATTAATTGCTTTCCGTGTGTTTACATGCACTTACCAAATCCTTTGGAACTTAAGTATTAATATTCCTCCAAACCTTCCCACACCACACCACTCTATCCAACATTCCTAACGAAGTATCCGCCATGGTGGACCATAAGAGTTGGTTCAAAAACCATCTTACACTTAAATTAACATATCTCAAAAATACCTAACATTCTTACAATTAAATCCAAACATCAAATAAAAAATTTACCTCTAAAAAAATAACAAAAACCAAAACTTTTCCAATAAACAGGAAACAAAGAGAGAGAAAAAAATCACTTTTATGTCTTTTTACCGAACATAATCTATTAAACCAATCACACATCCTCAACGCACATAAAACCGTAAACAACTTAAAGAAAAGCACTCTAGCATATAGAAAGTAAAAAATAAAAATAAAAAAATAGCGATTTGATCCCAACAAGTGATTAAGAAAAATAGTGACATTATGTTTTAACACAACAAAGAACCAACCTCAACTATTGAAATGATTATGGAACACCTGCAATGGTGTTCCTTTATAATAATCTAGAAGTCACAAACCCTTCAACTGCGAAAATGAGTTTTGCAGGTGGAATGGAATACGGCAAAAAGTATGGATGTAAAGAAGTAAGTAATTCAAACGTCATTTCAGTTACAATTAAATTAAATAAAAAATAAAACCTACTTTGCGATGTGTCAAAGTTTTGTTCCATTGTAACTGTTGACATGCTTATCGGAGACATCTTAGTCATTGTTAAAGAGACAAAGTAGCCGAAATTAGAAGGACAACAAGTATAATAGAATACAACTTTGAGATCCAAATGCCACAAAATTTCTTTTGATTACTTACCTTATGTTCTAGATAAGAAAGATGTCTATAATTCTTTTTGGTAAAATTAAGATTTACATTCCTAATTTTTCATCTTAAATTATTATTTATTTTCTTAATTAATTATTATTCTAATCATGATTATTCTTTTTGGTATTTATTTTATTTATTCAACAGATTTATTTTAGTTTTCATGTTTATTTTCTGGTTTATTATTTTTATACAACGCTCTAAATTACTCATTTATTTATTTATTTATATATATGGTAGATTTGTTTCAAATTACTCATTTTATTTATGCGATAGATTTGTTCCAGATTATTTGTTTATTTTACTTAAGTGACCCAATATCTTTCCTTAACGGATCTCCTACAAATTTGGTGAGTCGACTTTATACTTATTATATCATATATTTTTAGGGATGATAATAAATATTCACTCATATAGACTATATTCTTCAAAATGATAAAAAAATTGTAAAGTACCTAAAATATGGATAATGGGTATGTGGAGGTGCATATATCATTGTATTTGCCTCACTCAATAACTGTCTGAATATAAAGTTGCCACACTCATTTCAAATGTTAATAAAAAAACTAACCAATCAAGCAGTGATAGCTATTTAAGAAACTCATTAAATACTTATGGTGGATTTTTCTATAGATTTGGGTGGGTGTAAAAAAATTTTGCCATCCCTAGACAGGAGTAGTACATAATAACATGAAAAAACTCAAAGTAAAATAAAAAGGAAACACTAATTTTATATATATATATATATATATATATATATATATATATATATATATATATATATATATATATATATATTTTGCTAAAGGATGATGTTCATATGGATCAGACCCCATATACACGTTTTATATGACTTTTTTTTAGCAATGCCTTCCTGAATCTTCTCAATTTGAACCTGAATTTGATAATCTACAAAATAATGACCGAGATAAGCTTCTCGGTCGAGACCTTATCGTTAAGTTTGTAACTTTAAATAACTATCTTACTAAATGAGTGAATGTGTGGCACGTGGTGGTAGTTTCATCATAATCGAAAGATATCATATCGAAAGATATCATAGGTAAGTACAAATCACAACCGAATATTCCATAACACCTCACAAAAGGTACTTTTAAACTCTGACCTAAATTATTTGCACTCTCCACCTAATTCTAACTTAAGCGTCGGAGTGCCTACAGGACCCCCCTCCATGGATGGTGGATTTGGAAGCATCAGAACAGTAAGGAAGGAGCGATCAAGCAAGAACAGATAGAGACAGAAAGACATTGTTGTTGCTGGAGCCAACTGGTCTCTTGCGAGAACATTTTAATGCCCACCGTGGGGTTGTGATTGGCTTAGCAACGATAGTGACTACTCGGAATCAGCAGAACAACAACGAATAAAGCTCTTCACCCGTACTGGCCGAGATGAGAAAAGAACTAGAAATGATCAGGAAGTTACGGAGGAGGACCGATTACGCCACACTGACGCATTCAATGCCCTCTGAGAAGAAAACGAAAGATTACGGCAGAAACTTGAAAGAGTAAAGCACGAAAGAAGCAACAAAGATGTTCATATGGAATAAGAGGACTCTCGGCAGGACGGGCGAGGAGAAGAACCCGAGAATGAAAGATGGAAAGAAAGTTCTTGGCATGAGGAACGGGAAACCATGTCACACCCGATCGTGGACTACTCGTCCGGACAATCCCCCTTTCACAGACAAGATTTTGGCAACGAAACTACCTAGCAACCGGAGCAATCCCGTACCGGATCGATATGACGACTCCACTGATCTAGATGAACACATTGACGGCTATGTTTTTCAATTAACCCTATTTACAACAGACGGACACATATACTACAAAGTCTTTCCGACCTCTCTTAAAGGCGCTGCGCTCAGTTGGTTTACCCGATTGCCCCTAGGGTCAATAGACTCCTTTGCAACCCTAAAAGACAAATTCTTAGCTTACTTTGCAACCAGTAAGCCGCATCAGATGACATCTGTAGCACTCGTGAACATCCGGCAAGAGAAGGGAGAATCCTTGAAGGCGTTTATGGCCAGATTTACTAAGGTCTCCTTAATAATTTGAGGATTAATTCATGAGTTGGCCATGGACCGGCTGACCACTGCACTTCGACCCGGACCTTTTGCGGATAGCCTAACAATGCAGCCCCCAACTAGTATAGACGACCTAAGGTGTAGAGCTACTCAATACATGCAGGCCGAGGAACTGCAGCTAGTGTAGACGACCTAAGGTGTAGAGCTACTCAATACATGCAGGTCGAGGAACTGCGAGAATTTGCCAAAGTCGAACGAAGTCAAGGAAGGCGAAATGATCAAGAGCGAGACCAAAACCCCCTAAAATACAGGGAGGCACCCTAAGATACACACCTCTTACTATCGGTCGGGCTCAAATTTTGGAGGAAGCCTTAAACACTGAATTGATTCCAGAGCCTCGTAGATGCCTCTTTCCTACAAACGGCGATCAAACTAAATACTGTCGATATCATCGAAATCACATCCACAGAACCGGAGAATGTACAACCCTCAAAGATAAAATTGAAGCACTGATACAAGCAGGGCACTTGTAGAAATTTGTAGCAAGAGGTGGTCGGCAAACAGTACGGACGACACTAAGACAGAAGCCTTAAAAGGAGATACCTTAGAGGAAGAAGCCATAGAGGGAGAAGTCACGAACAAAGAAATAGAAGCCCTGAGGAAAGACGACCTCTACTAGAGAAATTTTAAGAAGATAAGGCAGGAGGAGAATGAGATAATCCCCGTAGATGAACAAATAGTGGGATTTTCAAGAGAAAGAGTAGATACCAAAGGGTATATTGACCTGCATACCAAATTCGGTGAACCCGACCAAGCGCAGAAGATCATCTCTGTCAGATATATAATAGTAGATGTTAACACATCCTACAATGCGCTATTAGGATGACCGTCCCTGAACAAGTTAGGCGTTATAGTATCCACCCCACACCTCACCATGAAGTTTCCATCAGAAAGGGGAGGAGTGGCGACCGTCTATGCCGATCAGAGAACGACACGAGAATGCTATGTAGCTAGCCTGAGGTTAACATCGACTGAGACGACGACAAAAAGAAATGTCAATCAAAGAATGGTGGCGTTAACAGACCTTTACCCTAGAGTCAACGATGAAGTCTGGATGGAACCAAAGGGTGATGTGACAGAATGGCAATTAGGAGGGAAAATAAAAATACCCGCTTGGGAGGGAACATGACAGAGAACGAAAACAAAAGTATTAAGCAAGTACTGACAAAAACTTGGATGGCAAACAGATTTGGAACACCTAGAATGCCAATCATCTCAAGTTCTATTTCAGTTAAGTTTCATGTAACCTAATGTACTCTTTCATACCTACGACATTTTTTCCCTAAGGAGGGTTTTGGTTGAGGAGGTTTTAACGAGACACTGTGATTAATAAATTACAATTTATTATTATTGTGTCTTTGGTGATTTTACATCTTTTGCAGAACTCACACCTCACATCAGCCAACCGTGAGGTGTATAATCTATCAGCTTTCAACCAAGAAAGTCACCCACAGCTCACATGAGCCGATCGTGAGGTGTCTAATCTATCAGCTTTCAACCAAGAAAGCCACCCACACCTCACGTGAGCTGACTGTGATGTGTATAATCTATCAGCTTTCAACCAAGAAAGCCATCCACACCTCATGTGCGTCGACCTTGAGGTGTCTAATCTATCAGCTCTCAACCAAGAAAGCCATCCACACTTCACGTAAGTCAATCGTGAGGTGTCTAATCTATCAGCTTTCAACCAAGAAAGCCATCCACACCTCATGTGAGCCGACCGTGAGGTGTGTAATCTATCAGCTTTCAATAAAGAATGCCACTCAAACCTCATGTGAGCCGACCATGAGGTGTGTAATCTATCAGCTTTCAACAAAGAACCCCGCTCACACCTCACGTAAGCCGACCGTGAGGTATATACATCGCCTAATCAAACTACACAACGTATCTAAACATTTGACCGAAAAGAACATAAAAAAGTCTCATACGAAGTACGTCAACTATGACACGTCAAAACTCATGTGACCGACCACGAATAATATGTGAGAGGTAATTACCAAGTTAATATACTAGTCAATAATGGCGAATAAAAACCATAATGCTTTATAAAACAGTCAATACCTTTAGTGTTTATATACAAATCAAAATCAACAAAAGCATACTATTCACAATGAAGTATATGGCCGAATACAAGCCACCAAAAAGATAAAGCTTATAAAGGCAAGAGGTTCCTAATAAGAAACTATCACTTCAGGGGCCAACAAATCCCTGCCTATCCTCACTGCTCCGCCAGCCTCCTCCTCTTCTTCCTCTTCATCCTCGTTAGGTACATCCATCGCCGAAACCAGCTCACCCCAATAGATATCTTTTTAGTTATCAAACTTCCCCTCATCAACCGGGACATGGTAGCAAAAAGCAACCTGCCTTACTACGCGCTTAAATTCAAGATCATGTTGCTTGATGACAAATCCTTTGAACTCGAGCAGTCTTTCTCAGCTTCTTCCGGAGTATCTGCTCCTTCTCCAGGTCCAGGGTCAGCTTGGTGACTTTCTCGCCCAAGTCTACAACATCTTCGCTTAAATTTTCCACTCGACGAGTGACAACCTTCTCCTTATCTTCGGCCACTGAACACCCCTCTTTGAGGAAACGGTTCTCACCACCAAATCTTCCACCAACTTTCTTAGACTTGATATTTCCCCTTTAGCCTTCTCATTTTCCAACTTCAAATTTTTCAATGACGAGGAAGCCTCGGCTAGTTCGCTCTTCAGATTATAAACAGTTATCATATCATCTTTCAGCAATTCCTCTCCCACAACCCGGTATAGTAACAGAACGCAGGCGTTTACTTTTAGCAAAGCATCCCTTAATTCTTTACAGAAGGAGGAAACAAACTGATTCTTTTCATAGTCGTTCAGCCCGAGAACGACACGATCAACTACCATAATTTTCTTGTTCCAAATTTTGAAGGTAAAAGTCTTTTCCTGATCAGTGGCCACCTCTTTCAAGCATTTGGGCGACCGTTGAGATGATGACTGGTCAGAGCTGCGTTTCGACTTTTTCTTAAGATCTGGGGCCAAGAGGACGGATTGGAGATGGAGGTACGACTGCCAATGGTTCAACCCTCTCCAGAATTATTATCTTCTTTTCAACAAATTTCCCTTTGTCTTTTGGAGGCTGCTTACTGTCCTCCCCAGTCGGCACGGACGACATCAAATCTTTGAAAACCTTGTTCATGGCGGGAGTACGGGCGACGAGAATATCTACACAAAAAAACAAAGTCAGCAAACGCCTCGAAGCAAAATTGTCAAGCAAAAAAGAAAAATGTACCGAATGTTGCGCTGCTCAGGTCTTTACACCACTAGGTGTTGAGAATTTCTTGGGCAAGGATATCCCTAGGAAGGCTATCAAGCACAGAGAGCGCTGAGGTATCCTCTGCCGATAATTATGATCGCGGCCGAGAAACAATGCGAGCAGGGGACCTGGTCCAATATAGGGGAAATTTTGGCCCCTCCCCATCAAATACATACCCCCGACCCTTCTCTCCAAAAGAAATTTTAATGAAGGTATCCTTAAAATGTTTGTAAGAGGACAAGTACGGATTAAACAGACGGTTTCTTGATTGACTGACCAGTGATAACCATCCTACCTTTCTGCCGGGTCGGGTCAAATAATGAGAAAAGAATAGAGGAATAGTAGGAGTAATGGCTAAAGCAGAACATACAAATTAGAACGCCCTAATGTATGCCCAACTATTAGGATGAAGTTGGGTAGGTGCAACATTTAAAAAACACAGAATGTCCAAACAAAAATTATCAAAAGGAACTACAATGCAAAAATCCTTCATAACACGGGCAAACATAAAAAAGAAATCCAATATGGAAGACACTTGACCGTGAAATACTCAGTCGGTGGGCAAACATCGGTGTAACAAGAAAGCACCATCGGGAACAAAAGAATCTACAATGTCCTGAATATCAACTAATACTTTAAGGGAGGCAGTTTTCCTATATTTAGAATACACAATCTTAACGCCTTCAACCACCCAGTCATCGTCGGGAGGGTTAACTTCATTAACATCCTCCACGTTATTACTAGAGATCGGGGACTCTACCCTTCTATTTTTTGCCATGGGTTCATCTAATCGTACCCTCTCATCCCTATCGGCAGAACTACTACCCGAATCACTAAAAGTAGAACTACTCGATGTCCCCCCGATAGGACCAACCCCCTGCTCAGCCATATCTCTACGGTCATTCGAAGCAGACCGGTCATGAGAAGATTCAGAAATGGAATAAGAATGCAAGGAATAGGAAGCCATGGTTACCTCGAAACAAAGAAGTGGACGACCGAAAACTTGGTGGATCTACTTAGCTTAGCAAATAAAAACAACAACAAATGACGCAGATCGAAGGTCATTTATAGCAAAACCTAACCGTGATGTGGCCATGTCTTCGCCACATGATCTGCAAACCACCAACGGCTCAGATCAAGCTACCTGTCACATCATGCACAGAAACCAAGAGACACGAAACTAAAGCACGAGAATTGAAATTTCCCAACCTATCATGGTCGACACGGATGGCATAGCTATACACCATCCAACACGGTCGGCCATACTCACTAAATCCTTTTCAGCCACTTCGTACCCTCAAGGACTTGGGGGGCCTATGTACTATATGATTGGCCGATCAAGATAAGCTTCTCGACCCTCAAGGACTTGGGGGGCCTATGTACTATATGATCGGCCGATCAAGATAAGCTTCTCGGTTGGGACCTTGTCGTTGACTTTGTAACTTCGAATAACTACTTTACCATTTTATACAAACAAGTGCATGCGAGGCACTTGGTTGTTTCATTGGAATCAAAAGATATCATAAGTAAGTACAAATCACAACCAAATATTCCATAACTAATTTTTGTTATATCGAGGGGACATCGAGTAGTTCTACCCTAAACCCTATAAATACAGGCTCAATCACCTCACAAAAGGTACTTCTAAACGCTGACCTAAATTACCTACACTCTCCAACCAATCCTAACTTAAGTGTCGGAGTGCCTGCAGGACCTCCCTCCTGAGACGGTGGATTTGGAAGCATCAGAACAATAAGGAAGGAGCGACATCAGGAGCGATCAAGCAAGGACAGACACAGACAGGAAGACATTGTTATTACTGGAGCCAACCGATCTTTTGCGAGAACAATAACTATTTTATCCTTATTTAAGGTGGCCTTTTGATTATCTGAAGTAGAAATTCTTTCAAAACATATTTTTCAGAATTTATCAAATATATTCTTATACACATTTTTTAAAATAGAATAAGATTTTCAAAATAAAATCTTTTAGAACGAATGAAATATATTTCGGAGTAAGTTTTTTTAACAAGCTTTCCAAAACACATTAAATGTGTTCTAAAAAGAGCTTTACAGAATGAGATATTTTTTTTTCTTCTTCTAACGGTAACATTCTCCTTCCCTCTTTTTTCTGCAACGGTGATGGTACAACAGTAACGTTAGTGATATGACGGCAATGTTGGTAGGATATAGTGAGGGAGAAGCGAACAAGGCAATTTTGTCATTTTACTTAACTATGGGAGTGCAGGTTCAAAAATAGGTAAGTGCAGGAAGTGCAATTGCTCTCTTTTTGTTCTTTTCCTTTACTTACACAATCAATAACATACAAGCAATTGTTTCCTGCACCCCATAAGTTTTCAAAATGGCATCCTGCCCTTGTCATTTGTATTTGAACGGAGGAGGTGCAATGGCTTCCATATGCAGTGAAAACATTTCGGTGACAGCTTTTGAACAAGATGGTGGCGCATTTATCCAGTGACAACTTGTGGATAAGGCAGTGGTGTTGAGAGGTAAGGAAAGATGGTGTGGATAAAGTTTGGTGGTTGTTTTTCACTGAATTTTTGTGCAATAGGATAGAAGTGATTCAGAAATAGGTTATGAAATAGAATTTTCATAACATGTTTTTGAAAATACTTTTCAAAATTCATAAAATGATTTCTGAAATCTGAAAAGTGTTTTTTAAAAAAGTGTTTCAAAAATCTCATTCTAAAAACATCTTACAAATGTCAAAAGGCTGATATTAAGTTCTGGAAATGACATTCCCTAATTTTTTCATAATCTACTTTTCATAAGGAAAAACAAAACCGGTAACGATGTCGTCCGTAACTCGAAAACCAATAGCTTCAAAAACCCTCCATAAACCACTGCAAATGCAACCTTTAACCACTGAAATCACACCCATTCACCACACCAAACCCCTCTCAAAAAAATCCAAGAGACTACCACAATTACCGTTTAAACCTTTCAATGCAAGCACCAAATGGGAAGCACCACACCACCACTACATAGATGACGAAACACTTTCAGCACCTCACCACCAAGCTCCAAGACCACCTCCATAATTAACCAACAATAGTTACTCAAAAACCCTAATCTCTTTACATATTAATCTAAAGGACACTTCCGTCATTTCTTTTCATTGATAGTGTAGGAAACAAGGGTGCAAGAAAAAATTGCCTAACATACAATATCAAGTATATACAAGAGTGTGGAGTATGTACAATTTTTAGACCCCTTTCTACTTCGTATCATAGGTTTATAATAGTTTCTATAATTAATGAATCAAGTTTTGTTAGAAAATTACAGAATAAATGTTCTGAATAATGAATTTAGCCATCATTTTAAATTATTGAGAGTCAAATTCAATGGAAGAGTCACATACCTGAATCCATGGATGAAGATAGAATACTCGATAGGGTTACGATCTTCCTCAACCAAAATCTTCCTTATTCATCTTGCTGGACTTTAGAGTGACTCTTTTGATGGGGTAAGAGACCACAAAGTTTGTGATTTTGGTATATTGGGGACCAACTCCTTACCTCCTTATTATTCTGATAACCTCTCAGAAAACGATTCTCATTAAACCAATTAATCTAAGAAATTAAGGAGGTCATTAAAACTATATTAAATGACTCATTAAAATCATCTTAATGACGAACGATTATGATTATATAAATATATAGCCCACCATTAGACTAAGGAAATATAATTTTTTAACAATCTCCCACTTGGGCTATATATATTGTCCTAAAATAATCATATCACAAAATAAACCAAAAGTGCACATACCGAATGCTATTTATCCTTAACTACTTAAACAATTTGGTCCATCTCATATACCAATAATTGAATTACCGCTGCTTTCATCACATTAAATTCGCAACAGAACCATGATACCATAGAGATATACTCAACGACATAGATCAAGTCTTAATGAGCAACATGAAAATCACATGAAATTTGATCTCATGCATGTTTTTTTTTTTCAACTGGTTCTACTTTAAAATCTTCATTAAGATTTACCCAAAATTTGCAATATTAACATTGCAAACAACATAATGTAAATCATCATCCTTTATTCTGCAGAAAATTAAATAATATAATGTCTGACATAAAACATATAAAGTTTACAAAATAACCCCACTAAACCATGTTATCATCAACAATGATACCCATATAAGCAATGTGCTCATGAAAAACTTCAGGGATAAATCCTTCGGTTAATGGGTCTGCTAGCATAGACTTTGTTCCTATATGTTGTATAAGAATTTATTTTTTCTTTAACTCTCTCCTTAACAACCAAAAAATTAATATTTTGACTTTATTGAGCTCTTGTTGTTGTTTGAGTAAAGTACTATTGAATTATTGTCACAATAAATCTTCAATGGATTTTTAATGCCATCTACCACACGAAGCTTGGTTTCGTAACCATATGTCATGGTTAGATGCCTCATGCTTAAGTATCTGTCTAAAACTCCCACTATAAATATTGTATCAGGACGTGTGCAGACTTAAGCATACATTAAGTTTCCTATTGCTGATCCATAAGGTTTATCATGCATTATTGTCCTTTCAAGATCATTTTGGGACACTATTTGAGACTAAACTTGTCTCCTTTAGCCACGATTGTGTCGACATACAAGATTAAGAATACATATTTACTCCCACTGAACTTGTAGTATACACAATTATCAACAATATTTGCCTCAAAGCCATGAGGTAATAACTTGATGAAACTTGTGATACCATTGACGGGAAGCCTGTTTAAGACCGTAGATGAATTTCTTTAATTTGCAGACCATAGACTTTGAATTACCTGACACAAAGTTTTTTGGTTGCACCATATAAATTGTCTCATCAATGTCTCCATTAAGAAATGTTGTCTTAATATCCATCTGATGTAAATCTAAATCAAAATGAGCTACCAATGTCATTATTGTTCTAAAGAATCTTTTAAAGATATTGGAGAAAAAGTTTCTTTATAATTTATGTCTTCTCTTTAAGTAAAGCCCATAGCGACTAGACGAGCTTTATATCTTTCAATATTACCCATAGAATCCCTTTAGGTTTTAAATATCCATTTACAACCAATGGGTTTCACACCTTCAGGTAATTCTACTAGATCCCAAACGTCATTGTCTCTCATAGATTTAATCTCCTCCTCCATGGCACCAATCCATTTTTTAGAATTAGAACTTTTCATGGCTTCATAGAAGTTGATTGGGTCATCTTCTATTAAACTAGTGCCATCCTTATGTTCTTGGAGGTACACAAGGTATTCATCCGAAATAACACTTCTCCTTTCTCTTGTAGATCTTCTCAATGGCACTTCTTGAGGTTCTTGAGTTTGTTCTATAAGTTGTATTTGAGGAGGATTCTCATTGTTGTCTTGTTCTATAATTGTGTCCTGAATAACAATAGGTGTGAATACCTGATCATTATCAATAATAGATTCCTCATCAAAAACAACATTCCTAATGTTTCCTTCACCTCTAAACTCAACATCCTCGAGAAATATTGCATTTCCCGTTTCAAAAATTGATCTTGATGTAGGATCATAAAACTTGTATCCTCGTGAGTTTTCAGCATAACCAACAAAATAGTAGCTAACTGTCCTTGAGTCCAGTTTTCTTACATGCGGCTTATAAGGTCGTGCCTCAGCTGGACATCCTCAAATGTATAAATGTTTTAGGCTAGGCTTTTTATTAGTCTAGAGTTCATAAGGGGTTTTGTTAACTGCTTTGCTTGGTACCCTGTTAAGGATGTACACTTCGGCCTTTAAACCTTCTCCCCAAAGTGATTCAAGCAAGGTGGAATGACTGAACATACTTCTCACCATATACTTAAGAGTTCGGTTCCTTCGTTCTGTAACACCATTCATACTGGGTTTGCCAGGCATGGTGTATTGTGAAACAATTCCGCACTCTTTTAGAAAAAGCGGAAAAGGTCTTGGACGTTGTTCTCCTGATCCATCATACCTTCCATAGTATTCACCACCACGGTCAGATTTGACAGCTTTGATTTTCTTTCCAAGTTCGAGTTCAACTTAAGCTTTAAAAAAAACGTCCAAGGATTGAGACTTCTCATGAATTAAATATAAGTATCCCTAACGAGAGTAATCGTCTATAAATGTGATAAAATATTATTGTCCATTCCATGAAACAGTAGGAAACAGACCACATATATCAGTGTGTATTAGTTCTAAGACATCTTTAGCTTTCTCTGTGCTTAGTTTTCTTTCATTTGTTCTTTTCCCCTTGATACATTCAATACAGACTTGAAAATCCTTTAAATCTAGGGGTTCAATAATTTCATCCACCATAAGCCTCTGAATTCTCTGTTTAGAGATGTGGCCTAAACGCTTATGTCATAATGAGGCCGAATTCTTGTTCAATTTTTGTTTTGTACCTCTGAACTTGTTTGCAATATTTTATTACAGAAACTTAAACCAAGCTTATACAGATTATCAATTAAAAAACCAGAACTAATAATATTCGAGTTTTGGAAAAGACTAACTTTATTATTTCCGAAAGAACAATGATAACCAGACTTGTCCAAACGAGAAATAGAAACTAAATTTCGTCTAAAAGACGATACACAAAACGTCTCAAATAAGTCCAAAAAAAAATCTAGTCTTAAAACATAATCTGAAGGTTCCTACAGCTTCCACTGCAACTTTATTGCCATCCGCCACATAGATGAATCTTTCAGCATCACTTAGTGGTTGGCTCCATAGGCAATCCTATATAGTAACACTTATATGAGTAGTAGCACCAGAATCTACCCACTTAGTGTCCATAGGTGCAAAACTTAAATTAACTTCAGAACAAACAAAAGCAAGGATCATACTTTTCTTTGCTTGCCAAGCGGCATATTTGGCACAATCTTTTTTAACGTGTTTTGTCTTCTTGTAGAAGAAACATGTTAAAACATCATGTTTCTTTGTCTTTTTCTGCTGAGAAGGTGTAACCGCAGTAGCCTCACGCTTTCTTTTATGCTAATAGGACGAAGCCATATGAGCACTTTCTTTATGTTCTCACTGTAACCTTTCTTCTTCTTACACATAGTGAGATATTAGCTCATTCAAGGACCAAGTATCCTTTAGAATATTATAACTTACTTTGAATTGCCAAAAGTGTGCAGGAAGAGAAATCAAAATCAAATGCACGAGTAAGTCCTCAGACAACTCTAACTTTAGTGCTTTCAATTTTGAAATAAGATGAGACATTTCCGTAATATACTCCCTTATGTTTCCTTTGCCTTTATACCTCATAGAGACAAGTTTGCTCAAAAGATTACTTACCTCTGCCTTTTCATTTTGGCAAAGAATTGTTGAACATCCTCTAGGAATTTTTTAACATTGTTATCTTTAGTAATAAAGTCCCGAAATGCTTCCGGAATAGAGCGTTTCATAATCATTACACTCATTCGATTGGATCGCTCTCATTTCTCTATTTTAGCCTTATTAGCATTTTCTTCAGTAGTAATGGGTTTGTCCTGCTAAAGAGCTATGTCCAAATCCATACAACTAAGGACAATCTCTACGGTATCTTTCTAAACTTTGAAGTTTGTACAATTTAGCATAGGGATGCTGCTAACTTGAACAAAAACATTGGTAGCTGAAGCTAAAGCAATAACAATTGTATCGATAAAAAATATTGTTAGCAAGAATAATGGGAAAATTCATACTGAGATACCTAGAACAACATTAATTTTTAATCTTTGGATAGAAAAATTAGTTGTAAGTCGTACTCTTATTGCAGTAATCAAATATTATCAAAAAATCCTGTCAAACATTAAGCCTTTCTTTGGACCGACTCAATGTTCACATGAAAACTTGAGAATTTGCAACCAATTTATTTACTGCATACATTTTCTATCAATTGGTCAAACAATAATCTTCCTTTGGGCCGACCAGTGCTCGCATAATTAGATAAAAAATAAATAAATATATAAACTGAAGATTCAATGTTTATTATTTGGCCAAACAATAAACTTCCTTTGGGTTGTTTATTATTCGCATAAATAATAAGCATCATATTAGCCAAACAATAATCTTTCTTTGGGCCGATTAGTGCTCGCATAATAAATAAATATATCAACTGAAGGTTCAATGTTTATTATTTGGCCAAACAATAAACTTCCTTTGGGTCGTTTATTATTCGCATAAATAATAAGCATCATAAAAAAAATTCAATGTTTATTATTTGGCCAGACAACAAACTTCCTTTGGGTCATTTGTTATCCGCATAAATAATAAGCATTATAAAAGAATTGCATGAGCAGCGGATATAACAATGGAAATAAAGACCTAGATCTTTGAATCGTATTCAAGGTCAAAAAATATTACATATGCTTTTCAGGACAATTAACCAGTGGAATTATTATGTATATCATACCAGCAATTCATATGAATTACCAAAATTGCAACATACAGAAACCAAGGCCACAATACAATAAAACGAATTATATAATATAAGATGAAAGGCGTAACCATCAAATAGAATTATGTGCGTTTATGCTTTACCAAACCGGTATAACAACATAATTCAATCTAATGATAAAACTTTATTCTCAATATTTTAACATGAAGGAGGCTTTGATACCACTTGCTAGAAAATTACAGAATAAATGTTCTGAATAATGAATTTAGCCATCATGTTAAATTATTGAGAGTCAAAATTCAATGGAAGAGTCACATACCTGAATCCATGGATGAAGATAGAATACTCGATAGGGTTATGATCTTCCTCAACCAAAATCTTCCTTATTCCTCTTGTTGAACTTTAGAGTGACTCTTTTGATGGGGTAAGAGACCACAAAGTTTGATTTTGGTATATCGGAGACCAACCCCTTACCTTCCTATTATTCTGATAACCTCTCAGAAAACGATTCCCATTAAACCAATTAATCTGAGAAATTAAGAAGGCCATTAAAACTATATTAAATGACTCATTAAAACCATCTTAATGACGAACGATTTCGAACGTTAAGGAAATCAACAACTAATATGATTATATAAATATATAGCCCACAATTAGATTAAGGAAATATAATTTCCTAACAAAGTCAACCTATTACTTATCTTTTAGAATTTGAATGAGTATGGTTGAAATTCTCATTTCAATCAATTTATAATATATAAATAACAGTAATTGTCACTTTACAAAAATAAGTTAAACTTAAACTTATTTTTATGATATCACAGTCTTATCTTAATAAAACATTTAGATCTATCATGTCATTCTTATTGAGTCTCGGGGGCCTAAAGCTAATTAAGAGAATGAGACATTTTTTAAATTAATAAAATAATTAAAATTATGATATTTTTATTTAAAATTTATTTTTCAAGTTTTTTGTGATGCAAAATTATTTATTAAAATATCATAATTAATTTTATTTAAAATATCTTTTTCAATAGACAATTAAACTAATTCGTTTAATCTTTATTGAGACATTGTTGATCTTAAATAAAATTTCATTAGTTTAAGTTTAATATCTACTACCTTTGTTACCTAGTTTATATCAAGAAGTGGAATTTAAGTCTAACTCAATCTTACAAAATTGACTTGTAAAGTGAGGTTTGTACCCATTTATAAATTATTGAAAGGCTTTATCTCGAGTCGATGTGGGATCTCCAACACACCCCCTTCATGCCGAGACTGCTCAACTCGTGTATGGGACTATATTGTTTAAGAGTGGTCCGATAGCGGGTGGCCCAACAACCACGCTAAGATAGGCTCTGATACCATATCCAAAGTGAAATTTAAGCCTAACTCAACCTTACAAAACCGGCTTGTAAAGTGAGGTTTGCACGCATTTATAAATTATTAAAAGGTCTTATCTTTACTCGATGTGAGATCTCCAACAGTTTACTAGTACAACCAATAAGATCAAACAATTTACCACAACAACATAAGGCTCTATCTAAATCTCTAAAATAAATGAGCCATCTTCTTTCATGTTTTTCTCCATTAGACAATTTTTTGATGTAATATGATGCAGAAATGTGTCTAGAGTATTTATCTTTTGGAAAATATATATAAGTTATCCTAATAGGGTCTTTTTCTACTAATAAATCTCTCAATCTCGTATCAATATCCTCCCATTGACTTGGATCATATATATTTTTAATATTAGAATAATCTTGTTTTGCAATTTCATTTTCGTTGTCATGAGTTTGAGAATCAGAATTATTATCATGAGTTTGAGAATCAAAATTATTATCTTCGTTGACTATTGTCGTCTTCTTCATTCACATAAGACTCGTTTATATTTTCTAATTCAATTTTTTTGTTTATTTTTATAAATTTATCCATAACCCCTTATTGTGATTCAACAAAAAGTTCAACTCTTCTCTCTTTTTGAAGTTTTGAATAACCCAGTTCATATCTTCTAGTTGACATATTTGTCTATTTTTATATAACATAAAAAACTATAATATATATATATATACATATAAGTATATAAGATGAGACTAAGTTAAAAAGATAAAACCTGATTGTCAAGACAATGAACTTGATTGTAGTATCTTGTCTTGAAGTCTCAAGTCTCCTATTTTCTTTCGATCATCTCCTTTATTAAGTCTTTAAATTTAATTTATAAATTCTATATTTTTAAGGCTCTTCCTTGAATCTACACAAATTATTTTAAAATTAATTACATAATAATAAAAAATAAAAAAATTGAGATCAATTTATCAATCTCATATTATTTTTCCCTGATATTGATGCACTCAAAAGGAGCATAAACTCTTTCTCAATCTACTGATCCAAGTCTCTAAATGAAGACATGTATAAATGTACAGTATAGAATGATGAAACAAATTTGAAATTGGAAAATGGCTTAATGACAATTAAAAACTCAAATTGAAATAATATTATGGAAGAACCAATGAAAGAGACCGAAGAAGGAGGAGATAAGTGAAGAAGTCAAGTAAAGGAATGAGATAAGTGGAAGAGTTAAAAAATGAAAGAATAAATAAAGGAAGGAGAGAAGTGAAAGAGTCCCATAATGAAAGGACATATGTCAATATGTTGAAATATAGGGAAGAGATAGAAAATTAGAAAGTTTTGATAGTAGGATTTCTTGTTCAATTTCTTTTTTTAAAAAATATTATTAATTTATTATAAGAAAGTTTCAAAAATATTATTCATTAAATAATGTTTATAGTATCAATATAAATTTAAAGTCATTAAAGAATTTTTATACTACGGATGTAAAGATAAAGTCATTTAAGATATTTTAAATTTTTAATTAAAATTTATTTTTAATATAAGTTTAAAATAAAATGTTTTTTTTAATTTTATAATAATATATTATTATTAAATTTTGTTGAGACCTTTGAGATCTTGAGACTTAAGGCGGTTACTTTACCTAGTTAGACCTTGAACCTGTCCTGTGCTCTACCTATCAATATTTAGTCATTTTAGAAAAATGATTTAAGACAATTTTATAAATTAATTTCAAATAAATTACAACAACGTCGTTTTGAAATTTTTTTAAATTACATGTACACCTTCTACATTTTGCAAGATTTTAATGACCTCTTTTATTGACGATATAAGCATAATGCTTTTAAAAAATATTTGTACATTCGAACTAAGTTCACAAACTGAGTAAGATAACATTGGATGGTGGACGGTCCATCAAATCTTGGCCAATACCCCAGAAGCGTTCCTTCCCTAGTGTAGAAATCTTACAAGTTTGGTAAGATAATAACATTACAAAATAAGATATCTTACAAACGCTAAACCAATATCATTTCTTTCTTGTTCAACCACCCGTTGTCATTTGTTGAAACAAGTTGATTGTCAATTCCTCATTATTGACACTCGATAAACCTCCATTATCCTTAATTTTATATTGAGAAAATGAAAAGTTGGGAACTGTAAGAAATTTGACCAAGGTTTGAATCAAATTCATGACAAGAGAGAGGTGATGCCACATAAATACAAAGCTTTCATAGATCCACACAATCACTGCCCAACCTAAAAGGACTAGGCAATAAAGGTTGTAATCACACTCTCCCATAAAGCACATGCAATAATAAAAAAGTAAGGAAATCTTTATTGATAGATCATTCACAAAATCATAATTTTAAGATGTCTCTAAAGTATATGGATATAATATTAAATTTAAGACTTTGCATTATATAAATAAAACCGATAATCAAATAAAACATTAATTAAGATATAGCTTTTTATTGAGAACCTCAAAAACCATGAAAGCAAAGTTACTCGCCTCCGCCTCTGGTCGTCTATATATCATGTGCACTAGATTACCTTCGTACAGAAAATGACAATGCTGACTTCGAAACAGGCGAAGACTAGGCTAAATATCCAAAAATTCAATCAACCACAGTACTTATGTGCTACATAAAAACTTAAGAAAATTAAGAAAAACAAGTTTATTTAAACTAAATACATAAATCTATAATAACATAAAATCGACACTTCATCTTGTATACACGTTTTATTATGTTATTAGTTACATTATAAAATTTCAATAAATTTTACTACTATTTTGTTATGTATCTATGACAATGTATATCATATTTTATTATATGTTATATTTTACCTACTATTGCATATCAAAGTAATTACTTAAAATCAGTAAGTTTAAGTATGCTTTTTTTATCTAGGACATATTATATTTATAGAGAATTTTCGTTTTTAATATTTGTTGGATAAATATTAAAAACGATCTTTAGGGTTTAGGATCCTAAACTTAAAGTATTCGATAACTGATTAGGAAAGATAAAAGATGTAAAGTACTAGAAAAATGAGTTGTAATATCTAAGGATTTTATTGTTGGTTAATCTCTTAAAATTTTGGTATTAAAATTGTCATTTCCCTAATCTTATCACATCTGGCATAGAGGACATCTTATGACCAATATAAACATCACTTAATGAGTAACTCATGTCGACAAACATATTACTTAAAAGATGATGTGTCATTGCCTAACACTTAGTTCTTAACCTTGAGGTGTCTGCTTCTCCACATACTTGACCAACCATAACTGATCTCCCAAGTTTGGGATGGTATACAGTTCCCTAGCCTTGATCCGAATAAGACGAAAATGCTTAAAAAAGTGTTTGTGGGTTTTTAGAACTGTATCGTTTCGTCAATGATTGTTATGATGCGTCTTACCCTTAGACTAAAATGGAACTTCTTAGAGAGACAGGGTACACATCTGTAGAAAATGTTAGGGCTTTTCAAATTCTTCAAGTTATTAGCAAGATTGAGGAGAAAGATGTAAGTATTCAAGCTTGTGAACTGGGCGAGCCAGTTTGCAAGAATGGATCTGACGATGTAGAGGGTGAATTTTACTTTTTTTTTATGATACAATTTTTATTAAGCTCGACCACCATCTTCCCTTAGATCCCTTTGGAAACGAAATACTTACTTTAATGAATGTCACCCCGCAGTTGCATCCTAACAGTTGACATTTCTGAACGACTTTCATATATTATGCACACACTTGAACATAATTCCAACCTCAAACGTGCTTTTTTTTGTCAATTTCTTCGAGTTTAAAACTTTGTCGCGCCAATTATAGGCTTCTTTAAATAGTGTTAGTGATTGATGTCTCTTGACCCTTTCACGTGCTGTTTTTTGAAAATTCAAGCTCCTACCCATAACCTTACCTTGCTAAAGAGTTTTCCCTTTTACTGGATGCAAAATCCTCATGTTCAGAGTGCTCGAAAGGTGGAGGAACTTGAATTGCCTAAGCAGAAGAACTATGAAAAATTAGAAAAGTTAGAGGCTTTTTGTTATTCGACCACTCTGTTAAAACTAGAATATCATACCATAGATATAAAGTCTACATCGATATATAATTCTTTCTTAGTATTTACCTTATTTACTGTTAGACTTTAACCTTAGTTCCTTTGTTTGCAGATATCCAAATGATGATCTCCGAAAAAGAAATGGCTCATCGTTTCAAAGAGATGAGGGCTTTGAAAGAGGATGAGCATGTCACCACCTTAGGTTCGAGCAAGATCAGTGTATCGTGCAATGATACTGAGGCAACACCCTCGGGGCCTCAACTTAAAAGAAAAAAGGTTAGGAATGACAAAGAGACTGCTCCTACATCATTAGTCGTTCCTATATAGTCGGCTAATTCTCAATTGGAGAAGCGAGGTCCAGAGGTGGAGATGATAGCTGGAGGAGACTGGAATCCTCAAAGTTCTCATGGTCTTAAAGAGAGTTTTTGAGACCTCTTATTAGCGCCTTTTGGAGACACCCTTCCAAGCCTTATTAAAGAGAAGGCAAGTGTTACTTTTCTAACGTCTTTGCATATGTTAAATTATTTTAGGAAACTTCCAATATTTTATTTATTGGTTTTAATTCTATCATATTAGTTTTAATTCAATATTTATTGAGGTTTTAGTTATGTATGTTTAATCTTTATTTTAGATTATAAATCGCATAATTTGAGAGATAATGTTTTATAAAAATTAAGGGAGTAGAATTTCAAGATTATCTTGTCCATTTATGTATAATAATGAGAATTAAGAAGCGAGAATTATTCTCTTTTATATTATTTTATGCTTGAGACATACCTAAATATGTGAGTGCGACTAGGAGAATAGTAGAAACTAGAGTAAAAAAAACTCCCTTTGAGACACTGAGAACCTTGAGGGTTCTAATCCCCTCTAGTTGTCATCTCCACCTCGGTACCTCGACTATCCAATTGGAAATTAGTCGACTACACGGGAACAACCATTCGTGTAGGAGTAGTCTTTTTATCAGTCTTAGCCCTTCTTCTAAGTTAAGGTTCTGAGGGTGTTGCCTCAGTATCAAACGTTGTATGGCAATCTTGCTCGAACCCACAATCCATGCTCGACCTCTTTCAAAGTCTTCATCTCCTTGAAACAATGAGTCATTTATTTTTTGGAGATTGTCATTTAGTTATCTACAAACAAAGGAACTAGGTTAAAGTTTAAAACTAAAGAAGTTAAGTAAATGATAAGAAAGAGTTATATACCAATGTAGACCTTCAAATCTATAGCCCAATATTCTAGCTTTAACAGGATAGCCAAATCACAAATACCCTCAAGCGTTTCCAATTTTCACAGTCCTCGTGCTCAAACGGTTCAAGTTCCTTCAATTTTTGAGCATTTTAAATGAGAGGATTTTGCGTCCAATAAAGGGGAAAACCCTCCAACAAGGTAGGGTTATGGGTAGTGACTCAAATTTTCAAAAAACGACCCTTGAAATGCTAATAGGAAGACTGAAAAAGGGTTAAGAGACCTTGACCATTAACACCATTAAAAGAAGTCCGTAACAGACACGACAAAGTATTAAACTCGAAGAAATATAAACACATGTTTGAGGTCAAAATGTGTGCATGGTATATGGAAGGCAAGGAGAAATGCCCAATTGTTAGGATGCAACTAGATGATGACGACATTCATTAAGGTAAGTACTTCTTTTTCAAAGGAATTCAGGGGAAGATGGAGGTGGAGCATAATGTAATAAAAAAGAAAAATTTATCCTTTACATTGTCGGATTCAATCTTACAAACTAACTCATCTCGGTTGCAAGCTTGAATACCCACATCTTTCTCCTCTGTCTTGCTAATCACTTGAAGATTTCAAAAAACCCTAACTTTTTTTAAAGATGTAAACCCCCGACATCCATTTTAGCCTAGGGGTAAAATGCATCATAAGCAACCATTGACGAAGATAAGAAACCTAAACCCAAAATCTCACAAATAAAACCCAACAAAGGAAAAAAAAGGAAAAAAACTTGAAAATGAAACCTAGAAAATCAGCAAAGATGGAAGATAGTTGAAAATAATAGGTGAAATCAAAATGACAAGTTCAGAAACGAAAGAGAAACAAGGGAACTCAATCAACAAGTGAAAGCATGACAACAACAATACCTATTTGAGGACATTTGTCATGCGAAATGAAGAATGCTCTAGAAAAAAAGATGGAAAATGAAGCATAAGTCCTTATGTTTTAAACCATATGAAACAACGAGAGAGATTGACATTTTAAGCCCACCCAATCCAGTGCGTCAATCAAAATGTTAAACGCATAAAGGTATTTGAGTAATTACGAAGTCTCAAGACGATGTGACAATATAATTCTAAAATTCCATGGAAGTGAGTTTGAGGATCCTGGAAGATAGTTTTAGATTGCAATTTTAAGCTTTTTCGCCCTATTCGGCTCAAGGCTAGAGGATTGTGTATTGTTTCAGACTTGTGGGATCAATTATGACTAGCAAAGTATATGCAGAGAAAGGAACACCTCATGATTGTGAACTAAGTATCAGGTAATGACATGTAGCCTAACCATGGGTCACCCATTAAGTGATGAGTATAGTTGGGTCACCCATTAAGTGATGAGTATATCAATCATAAGACATTATCTTTGTCAAACCCAATTAAATTGACAAGAACAACAATTCTGTTACTAAAATTTTAAGAGCTCAAACAACAACCAAACTTAAAATACCACAACTCTGTTATTCTAATATTTTATACCTCTCTGATCAGTTTTCCAATATCTAAATTTATCCAACAAATACTATGAACAAACAATGCCTATAAATACAACATTTTCTAAATGAAAAATAACGTGAACTTATTAACTTAAAATCACTACTTTAAACGAGAAGGCCTAAACCTAAAATAACCTAAAACCAAATCTCACTTAAATAACCACACATTCCAAATATATAATGTATATGGTGTCTCTAATATTATTTTTATTCAAATTATAAATCATACTTCAAACTTAAAAAATAATAATATATTTATGTAAATAAATATATAAAACTAAAATTAGACTAAATATTACTTTAACTCAATAAAATAAGATAATATAATAAAAATACAATGTATTTCCGTTAGTTAAAGAAATTAAAAGTTACATAAAAGCTTTTTTACTAATTAATCAATGCATAGACTAATTTCAATTGATAGAAAAGTAAATTTTATTTTTATTTTTATTTTTATTTTCTTTTTTCCTGTAAGGTTGTAGGAATAGACTCCTCGAAACAAACTACTTTAATGAGCGAAAATAACAAATCAATTGGGTTTTATCAAATTGTTTCAGCTACAATATCAAGGCTTTTGAGATTTTTGTAACCGCAAATGCGTCCATACCTCATCATAAAAGATCACTAGAAGATCATAACTGTAATTTAAAACCTGGTTAGGATTTCACAATGGAATCCAATTTAAGAGTAGCAAGTCATAATCCTTTGCTTCCACTACCAACAATACATCATATTGTTTGATGTTTATCAAAATCGGAATCTCGAAACAACTACGGCATAGTGACATTTTCGGTTTCATTTCATAACCCAATGTATTTGTGCGGTAAAAGTAAACGTGCTACATAGTTTTGGCAAATATTTTCTACCCCTTTTCAACATTTCCTTCCCATTTGTGAACCTCCTGAAATTTTGGAGATCCTGTCTCGCAATGATTGGGTCATTGGTACAACTTGTATGTTATCAATAACATTTGTATCAGTTAATTCCTAAAATCTGTGTTTATAGAAACATATATTTCTTCCATCATCATGTCACAGAATTGAAGTATATCAATAGCCACATCTTCAATATCAGAATACCAAATATTTGAAGAAATTTAGAGGGAAAGCAAAAGCTTTAATCAATGGATTCAAATGAACTCAAGTAAGAGGGGTAGAGGGGTATACTATGGATACCTTTCATGTCCTTCCTGTTTCTCTCATCCAAGGCAAATCCGTGTTAAGAGAAGATGGCATACCCATCTGGGTATCAGAAGAAACTGAAAATTTTCCCTTCTTCGACCACTGCCAGATTTTGGAAACAGAATAGCTCTCACCTTTACAGACACTTGTAATCTTCTTTGCTTCAATATCCCCCTCAGCTGAAAGTCTCTCCAAGTTTTCTGTTCCTTTCACGAATTGTACATCACCTTGTCGGTGATGGCTCAAGGTTACCCTGAGGTCTGACTTGCCAAGCACGTATTGATAAGATCCCATGGAGAAACATCTTCTGGCATCCAAATTGTTGCTACTAGTCTCTCCTCCTGCAGCCTCCTCTGCCTCCACATCAAGCCTTCTGAATTTGCCAAGTCTCACAGGGAAAACCCCCTTCTCAACCACAGTTTCTTCAATTTCAACAGTTTTCTGCCTAGTTATGAACTCATGTTCCCCATTGCAGGGCCAACCCCCGTCATCCCTCAAATCATAAAAATCAAACACTGGATTTTCAAGGGAAAGGCCAGGAGTAAGAAGGGTTCCCCTACAAAGAGGGCATGTGGAGTTGGACAAAAGCCAGGTGTCTATACAGCTGATATGAAAGGCGTGGCTGCACATAGGGAGCAACCTGAGCTTATCCTTTTCAGAAAACTCACAGAGACAAACCGCACAGTCAAATGGCTCCTTCGACCCCTTTATCTCCCTGTATTGGAAAACAGGAAGTCCATCAATAAACGCCTGGTCCACACCAGAATCATGAAGATGGAAAAGCTGTTGCAACTGCCTTTGAAGCGCATCAGAGGTTGCATTTTCCTGGTTCCTATTAGATTCGGAAGATGCTGAGGAAGAAGGGTTCTTCATGAGAAATCTAACAAGCAGGTGGAGCAGGCCAGAGACGAAAAATAGAACAGCCAGAATCACTATGATGAAAAGAACTGCAGGACTAATTCTAGCACCAGAGGGTGGTGAGGGAGATGATGATGATGATGAAGACATTGATTCTTTGTGAAATGCACCCCAAATTGGGGGTGAAGGGGGAGGCAAAACCGGTGGTGGATAGCTCATGTAACCATCTTTTTGTTGGATTTGATGCTGAATCCAAGCCATCTTCAAATGGGTATGGTCAAAGGACCACTTACCATTCATGCTTTCTCTTTAAAATCCCAAAAGTCATAAACGTGGACCCATAAAGCATGCTCTTGCCTAACCCAACCTCAAACTCAAACTCAAACTCATCCACACACAACACAATCCTATTAACATTTCGAAACTACAAATGACATAGTGAACACTTGTTACTCAGATGAATAAATGCACAACCGAGAAGTGGTAGCTGGTTGTGGAAAAATGAAGCAACGATGAATTCAGCAATGAGCACAACCAAGTACCAACTACATACTATTTATTTATTTTTCATATTGGGTAATCATTTCAAATGAAAGGCCAAACCAGTGACGGACCAACAATGAGAGAAACAAAAACTAACATGTGATGTGTCTTGTTTTAAAAAAAAAAACATAATAACAAGAATATCTGAAACTAAACTCACCAACTATTTTCTGAGGGGCACATTGTTTGAAAAGTGTATTGGAACAGTGATTTATCTTGAGGCTTTCAGGGAGCTGAATGAACCCTAGGTGCAGTCTTTTTTAGCTGCTAAAGTCAAATAGGGGTGAGAGAAGAGTAAAGTGAACTGTGAAACGCTTTTCTCTTGGCTCAAACTCTGTCTCGTCCTTGTCATGTTTGTGGGTTAGAACAACAAAGTGGCCAAAGAGAGAAAGAGCAATAGGTTCCAAAGTGCGAGGTTAAATGATGACAAAAACAGATGCTCAAATTTTAATCCCACTCGCCACAACTGGCGCGTGGGTTTCATTTGCCACAATATTGTATGCACCATTTGTTGCCGACTTTTCAATATTTTGTATTGATAGAATGACTTGACAGGTTAACTTCACAGGGAATTATGAAATCTTAAATAAGCGGCAAGTATCGGTCCATTTCATTCTTATTTTTAAATTTAACCAAAATTTAAAAACACACGTTAAACTAAAAATGATGATATTACGAAAAGTAAGTGTTTTTAAATTACGTGAAAGGACAAACACATATTGCAAGATTTAAATATCTAATTAATAAAAATTAACTAAAAAATATGAGAATGGGACGTGTGTCTTTCTATAAGAAAGTATATATTATGATAAAGAAATAAAATCATCTCAAAATATATATATAATTAACTTTTAAAATAAGTAGTTAAGATGTAAAATTAAATAGAAAAATAATTTAATTATACATTGTAAAGCAACAAATTGATTTTTTTTCTAAAAGGTAAAATAAAATCACCATAGAAAACATCTATCTTGATAAAAAAAATAAAATAAGTTTTAGTTATTCTGTCGTGATTTCTTATGTTACAATGGCAAAATATTAATATGAGTGATGACAATTATTTTTCCCTAAAGTAGAACCATCATTTTAAAGAATATGAAAAAAAAAATTGTAATGATAGAATACTTTATCGTGTTTTTTTTTTTTTTATCTATTTTAAAAATGATATTGTTATTAGTTATGATCGGTAACTAGGGATATGGATGGATAGAATTTTTAAAAATCCAATTCAAATTTAATCTAAACTTAAATAATTAAATTAAAATTAAATCTAAATTTATATCTTTTAAATGAAACGGATGAATTTTATAATTAATTGCATTTTAAAATGGAATTCATTTTTTAAAAATAAAATAATATAAATGTTTATAAATTAGTTTCATATCGATTTTAAAACTTTTTTATAAAAAATTGAAATTAAAAATAATTTAAAATTATTATATATTTTCTAAAAATTATTTTGGGATAAGAATTCATTAGATATTTCATATTTTATAAAATATATAAATAATTAATAATTTCAAAAACAAATTAGTTTTTGATATTTAGTAATGTTTGATATTTGTCTTGAATTTAATTACATGTCACTTTCTAATAAGAAATCCTTAAACATGGATTATTTTTTCGACATCCAATTCAAATTTAATCTAAATAATTAGATTAAAATTAAATCCAAATATATATATATATATATATATATATATATATATATATATATATATATATATATATATATATATATTTGTAAAAACATGAGTTTGAAGTTTTATGGAAAAATATTTCAAAATAGTTGAATTAGATTTTAAATCCAATATATATTTTCTAAAACAAAATAGTTTCAATGTTATAAATCAATTTGACACCAATTTTAAAATTGATTTTATATTCAAAATAATTTAGAATTAATATATATTTTTAAACATATTTTTAGAATGAAAGTTTGTTGAAATCTTTCACGTTTAATAAATATATGTAACTAATTAATAATATAAAAAATAAAGTAGTTTTTTTTTTATATATGATGTATGTTCCTTGTAGAACTACCTATAATGTTTGATACACTTGAATGTGAGTGCATATCACTTTTTGTTGAGAGAATTCGAGGGAAAAATCTTAGGAAGATCTCACAAGAATGAGAATTGAGTCAAATTATATAAACTAATGACATCACCTTCAACTCAAACTCTTAAGACATTAGGTTTGTAGATCTTCTTTCTTATATATTGTTCAACTTTCTCATTCCTACCCAATGTGGGACTTAGACTCCCACTTACGTAACATTCTCCCCTTCAAGTGAGAGTCTCTCCTCCACATTAATACACTCCCCCTCGAGCGGAAGCAAATAACCCCTTACTTGTACCGCCGTTCACATACTTATATGGGACACATTTGCCTATGGGTCTGATATCACTTGGTGGGAGGGGAAAACCTTAGGGAGATCTCACAAGAATGAGAATTGAGCCAAACCATATAAACGAATGACACTACCTTCAACCCAAAACCACGCCACCTTCAACCCAAAACCTTAAGGCATTAGGTTTGTGGGTCTTCTTTCTTATATATTGCTCAACTTTCTTATTCCTACCCAATGTGGGACTTAGACTCATACTTGAATACCTAACAATCTCCCCCTCAACTGAGAGTCCCTCCTCCACATTGATACACTTTTCCTCAAGCAAAAGTATTTTTAAACCCTAGTACATTACTCATGACCCCTCACTTGTACCACCGTTCACACACTTATACGGGACACGCTTGCTTGAAACCTCTATTAGGAAGACTTTCGATACAGGGTCAAACTGTACTCGTCCCAAGCCGAAAACCTAGCTCTAATACCACTTGTTGGAGAAATTCGAGGGGAGAAACATCGGGGAGATCTCTAACAATGAAAATTGAGCCAAACCCATATAAGGGAATGATACCACCTTCAAACCCAGCGCCTTAAGATTTTGGGTTAAAGGTGGTGTCATTCCCTTATATGTTGGTTCATGTCTCATTGTTTGAAATCTCCCGAGTATTTTTCCCTTGGATTCTCCAGCACTTTCTTATAAAAGCAAAGTACTGCTAAAAAAGTTAAAGTTGAAATGTAAGGAATAAGAGATATATCAACTACTATGTTTTAATTAAAAACTATATACATAAATATAAGAATAACATGTATGTTTCTTAAACATCAAGATTATTTAGTTAGGGTTCCATAATTTTGTGTAGATTTTCCTTTTAGATAAAAAAAAATGCTATACATGTACGAAGAGTTGGAAAAATAGAACATAAAACAAAAATTTAAAATATTTTCATTTTATTTTCTTATTCTTACACTAATTTAAGATAATGTAACATGTGATATTATCTAAAATGTTAGTAGACTTTAATGTGTACTTTTATTGGTATCTTTTTTTTTTATATTCATATTGCTAATAATTATAAAAATAAATTATATAAAATATACCTGGACGATATATACTATTAACTTATATCTTGCATATTTTAAATAATATTTATTTAAATATTTTTTATTTATTTATACGTATAAATTTTATATAAAGGGGTTACACTAAATATCATTACTTTTTAATTTTTTTTATCATATCATATTACTTATTATTATATTGAATAAAGTTTTATATCCATTCCACATTTTTTTATCATTAAATTTAAATTATTTTGAAATTTTGAAAAAAAAATATCTTCGAAATTATAATACCAAACCAATTTATTAATATTAAACTATTTTCTTTAAAAATATAAATTTAGATTTCAATCCAATTATTTGAATTTAGATATATAAAATTTCCAATTAATTTTGTTGAATATAAATTTAAATTTAGTACCAATCCAAATTATTTAACTAGATATCGATAATTACTATTTTTCCATATAACATATACAGTTAACCCAATGTGCATATGCGTTAATACAATATTTATATATTAAATTTTACAATGATTATTGAAAATAAGTTATAGGTAGATGTAATATTATTTAAAATTTATTTAAATATTTTTATTTAATTTTTTATATTATATAAGATTTTTCAATTTGCTCCTAGAGTACTTGTTTTTCAATGATTTTTTTAAATAATAGTGACATATTGTGTATATTTGTGAAACAGACGAAATATGTATGGATTTTCACATGATATAAAACTTTAGCAGGTTCAAAATGTGTGTTGGCGTAAAATAATTCTAGTACGTTTTTTAAGATACCTTTAATATTGATTTAGATTTTATGAGATTCTTCTAATAAATGTGAAGATAAAAACATTCTTGACAATATAGAAACAACTCATAAAAAATAACATTAATTTAAAACATTGTATGAATATATATCGTCTTATGAAAATTTTCTCATTAAATAAAACAGAGAAAACACATATAATTATCGTCTATTAGATAAAATATATTATATCTTGCACGATCTGTTTATACTTCATACTTTATACTTTATTACTTATATAACACTTAATCAGATGAAATATATTTATACTTCATACTTTATTACTTAAATAACACTTAATCAAAATAGAGTTTGTTAGATTTTTTTTTTCTTAACACTTTTCTCAAGAAAACATAAACGTAATGCATGATCATTTATAAGATTATCTTAGTAGGAATTTATAACTTCACTTAGTCAGATTTTCCTTATCATATTTATTAGATAGTTTAGATTAGACTTTTTAAAAAGTTTTTAATTATAAAGGCCACACTTTAAGCTTTAGGACTTAACAAGTTAGTCTATTTATATAAATAATATATATAGTTATTAACATTAGTAACCAATTTTATAATAAAAATTTTAAAAGTGTTAGATATATAAATTTATGAATGGTTTAGTATCAGTTATCCATATTTCCACCCTTATTATATACATAATAATTTATAATTAAATATAATTACTATGTTTTCAATAAGTATTTTACTATTTTCAATCATGCTTTTTAAATTATATTTTTTATTTTATAAAATTCAAATTTATTTGAACTAATTTAATTATTTCTTTTTACCAAATAATTAAGATTCTTCTGTTATTTTTAGAGAAAGAGAGTGGACATATATAGCGGTCGATAGCACATCATTAAAAAAAAACATAAATATTCCATTATTTCAATTATAATTTTTCCTTTTTCTTTCTTTCCATATTACCTTTTTTTCATTGCTTAATTATTTTAGTTTAGTCTTTTCTAGACTTTGATGAAATGAAACGTATCTATGCCTTGTGTATCTATCCGTTTTTAATGTAACAGCTTATTACTTTTTGAAATTTTCTTATTTTGTAATATTATTTTTTAAATAAAAAATAATTTATGTAAGGAATTAGCTTTTTAGATTTATTAACCTGGTTAGATTTTTATTAGTTTTTATAATTTTTTCTACAATAGAAACAATAAACCTAAGTTATATCAATTTTTAAATATATCAGACTCAAGTTTAAAAACTGTATATTATAAATAAATAGATCGTACAAGACTTTGATATATTTCTGTCACTAATAAGACTATTGTGCTGAAATTAAGTTCAAGTTTAGTAACACTTACACAAATTAAGTTCAAGTCTATCAAAGTCTGACTTTGATATATTTCTGTCACTAATAAGACTATTAATTAGATGTTTAAGATGTGACACATCTATCAAAGTCTAAGATTAGTCTCACAACCATTAAAATCCCAATTATAAAATGGACCATAACATACCCATATTTTCCCCCATTATGCTGAAATTCATTCTATCCATTGGTTATTATATTAGGTCAATTCGAACTCAAAATTTACATAAAGGACCTTGACTTGATTGTTAACATACATATATTTTAATCATCAACGAATAAATAAGTTTTGATTTTGATTTTTTTTTAAGAAAAAACATTCGTTTTTAATCTTTTTAAAAATTGAAATTATAATTTAATCTAATTAACTATTTTAATAAAACATGTTGTTATAGTATAATGTCACCATAATCATCTCAAAGAATATTTAAAGAAATGTAAATGTTGTTTATCTATCTTAAATATATATATATATATATATATATATATATATATATATATATTTTTATTAAACAAAATAAT
>Ga0209700_102056_pt1 | contig 41501 bp, 16 predicted proteins | sample SiratroredBW_FD_187528 | JGI IMG/M metagenome (GOLD analysis project Ga0209700, IMG submission 187528) | Root nodule microbial communities of legume samples collected from California, USA - Siratro red BW (SPAdes) (version 2) | ecosystem: Host-associated > Plants > Roots > Nodule | place: USA...
CGTTTTCTTTATTAGCAAAATTTTCTTGAAGGGATTTTTTATTTATCTCATAACATTTTATCATGTTTAATTGACTTAAATCTGATTGTGTCGGGGATTCTTGCGATCGAGCCGAGGCAAAATTTGTTTCTTCATTCTCGAATTCGGGGGTAGGAGTGGTATGATCTGGTCGAAGACCCTGCATAACCAACCCTCTTGGAATAGAGAAACTCCGCCTATCCAGAGAAGGCCTAGCAGAACTAAATTCTGATCTAGCCATGGAACGAACTCTTCGTAGGCTTTCTCTTAACGGAGCGAAAGTTATCTCTACTGCAACAGATTTATATTCAGTAATTGTATCCACTTCATTTGAGGTGGGAGGAGTTGGAGAAATAATGTCTTCTAATCTCCATTTTAATCCACTGGTTATTTCGTCATGCCTCAGTGTTCTAGGAACGGAGGCATTGACCTTTTCAGGATTTACTAGTAGAAGAGTGGTTTCTTCTTTTGGGGATATTAACAAAGCCTGTGGGGCTAGTTGCGTTTTCATAACCTTATAATAAAGTCGATATATTATGGTTATTGGGATCGCTCTTGGATTCCAATCTTCATCTTTCATTTTGACGTCTAAAAAGATATTGTAAGATGTTTCATGAAAGCTTTTAAGGGCGACCGAATAATTGGGATAATTATTAATGTAAACTGGCCCTTCATGGAGGTTAGTTTCAAATATGGCCAAGATTTGGTCATTTATTTGTTTTGGCCGGTTATCTCTTAAAACTGCAAAAAGTGGGGTATCAATTCCTTGCCTGAACAAAGGTTTTATGGCAATCTGTATTGATCCGATATGTAGGTATTTATAATCTTTTATGTGTTCGGCAATAAGTTGCCTAGAGATTAAGGGGATAGACTCTTGAGCCTGTTTTATGTCAATTTCCTTTTCAACGGTTTTTATAACATATTCTCCTTTGAATATATCTGTTATTTTTGTTTTATATAGAGAAGTTATTTCTAGTTTAGGCAAAGTCCATTTATTAAGTTGTGATTCTATTTCAGGGATTCTTAGCTCATGGTGTATTATATGATTATTAGGTTCTTCACTAGATTCTCCTTGGTCTTCTACCTTTTCCTTTCCTTTCGATAATATTTTAAGTAACCGAGACATGGTTTCGACTGACGCTAGGTTTTGGATCGGAACCACCAGGTTTACCAACGGATTAACTGCCTAAACCCTAGGACTTACTACCGGAAACACCCTTACCGGCTGACCAACGTTCCAAACTAGATCAGTTTTAATCCCAATTACGGGTACTTAAAATTTTATCTTTACTACTCGGAGCAGGAATAAACGTAGCAGAATATAGTGCAGAATTTAACAATCATATAAAACAAAGCCAACAAAATTCAGGCCAATCTCCCCTTGATATATATATATATATATATGTATATATATGTATGTATATATATGTATGTATATATATATTTATACATAATTTCAATATAAATTAATTAGAATGTGAATTAAATTGTAATAAGTTAATTAGTTGATTGTTATATAAACAATTTGGTTACTAAGTAATTTGTATGAAATTAAGATGAATACTAAGATAGATATCCTTTACCTTACACCATAACATTTTAGAAGTTATAGATTTATGATATTTTTTGAATGCTTTTGGTGAATTATAGTGAATTCATCTAATTTTAAGTAAGGTGAGAATTTATAATCAATCATAATTAAAAAAATAATTTATATTAGTAGAATAAATAATAATAATATGAAAAGTAAAAGAACTTATATATATATATATATATATATATATATATTCAAAATCTTCATGATGTTACAAAGTTAGGCTTAAACTCACCTCTTAGTAAAAGTAATGATACTTTTTGATTCTTTGGAGATTGAGACTGAGTTGAAGTGCTAATGGTGGAATTTGATATAAGTGTATACAATAAGAATGATAGTAACAATGATCAGGGACTTTAATACAGATGTTTAGGTGAATATATTTTTCCTGGTATTATATCCCAAGTTGGTTGGATGACTTAGGGAATGAATATTACAATCATTTTGGGAATGCTTGTATCATGATTTAAGAACTCATGGAGATTCTTTTTGTATTTCTGTCAACTAATTTCTAATAAAAATTAATGCAATACTATTTTCATATATATATATATATATATATATATATATATATATATATATATATATATATATATATATATCACTTTTTTATGTTTTTCTTATTTATGGCCCATGAACCACAATTAAACAAGGAAGACTTCTTAATCCTTTTAAATGGATGGTGACTCAACCTAATCTTCTAGAGACTTTGGTAGGACATACATAAATGGATGGTGTCCTAACCTAGCCTCTAAAAATATATCATATAGATGGAGGGAAGGGAAGGACTCGATAACAACTCAGCTCAGCCAAGACTAAACTCCATAAAACTTGAGATAAAAGGGATTGCAGCACAGAGTCGTATGAGAAGAAGAGCTCCAATCTCTATCTTAATGTAAAAGCTGAAACTATTATTTAAAACTTTTCACACCACACATACACATCATTCATTCAACTCAATACAATCTATTTAATTAAAAGTGTTTCTCATCTAATTTTGTTCCATTAAACTAAATAGGTAAATATAAAAAAAATGAAACATTTCGAGATTATAAGTATAAATTATAACTAAAAGCTGAGATTCGTATAACAAGACATACTTGCCTATTTTATAAATAAATATAAATTATATATATATATATATATATATATATAAATATATTCAAAGTTTAATTATTAACTTCTTTTTTACTCTTATCTTCTATTCATTAAAAAAAAACATTTCGTTATAATATAATATCGTCTTATAAACAAAATTATAGTAGATCTAACTCTTCTAACTTTAATGCTGCATAAGTTACGTTCTTGTATGAGATAAGACTCATTGATAATTAAGATGCAGTCAAAATTTTATTATTAAGACTTTATAATCTAATATACAAAATTATGTAAATTTTTTTCTAATTCTTTCCGCTGTAGTATATTTTATCTATTAAATTTATAAAAGTTTCTTTTATAATATTTGTTGTTAATAGATTTAACAACAATATAATAATAATAATAATAATTTAGTATTATAAAATATATATTTAGTTAATTAAAGAATGAGTAATTATATCACTATAAAAAAAGCTAAATTATCGACAAAACCTTAACAATGAAATTTGATCTATTAGTAAAATATCATTACTGATAGATTTACCGATGAATTTAATCCTTCGCTAATTACGGATATTAATTTTTATAATGAAATTAATATTCATCGATTTATCGACAGATTTACCCATAAATTTACCTATGAATAAATTCATGTGTAATTATCGACGAATTCAAAAAATCCGTTGGTAAATTTACCTACAATCAATTTATTGACAAATTTTATTTTCGTCGAAAATTTGGATTTTACTTTCGTCGAAAATTTGCCGATAAATACGACAGATTTTGAATGTTGTCGATGAATTTGTTTCATCAGTAATTTTAGTTTTTATTGTAATGTATTACTATTAATATTATTATTTATATTAACATTATTTAATAAGTTTAATGAATGTGAATAAGTTTTCTATTCAAATATAAATCCGTTTTCAATTCATATGAACTTAAGTTAGGTCAAATTTTACTCAATTCTTAAATAAAATCTAATTCAATTTGTTTATGTTAAATTGTCAAATTCAATCTTCATTTCATCTAATAATCACTCTTAACCAATCACATATGAATCAGGCTTGTTATCATATACACTTATTTATTTTTTCTATTTTTTTATTAAAATTTAAATAAAATATGTAAAAAATTATATAATCTTTCTTCTTTAAAAAAAATCATCAATATTTGGATGTAATCCATTAAATCTCAAAATAATATCACTTATAAAAGAACATATATTAATTGATATGAACGTTATTCGATCTTTTTTTATTGTGAAAGACCATATAACAATGTAACAATATATAGATTAATTAATTTCATTCATAACCCAAGAGATTAAAATTTATAGAATATAAAAATTATTAAAATCTATCTCTATCTCAAGCTACTACTCATACTTTAAGCAATAAAATTCCTTACTTAAATGACGTCTTATTAATATTGGCTGAAATAAAATAAATAAAAGTCCTCACAAACTAACTCTTTTATTTTAATTTAAATAAAATAAATACTTTTATCATCTAAAACTTCATCCATATATTACTCAAAGTCACAATTTTTGTTAATTTAATTAGATTCAATGTAAATAACTTCTATTAAAATAAAATATCAAACCAAATCATATATGAGATTCTCTATTTTTAGTAATTTAATAAAGTTTATTTTTGAGATTTTAGGTTCTTTTTAGTTTTTAGTTTTTTTTATTTATATTATTTCGTTTAGTTTGAACCCTCTTAGTTTTGAGTTGATTGTCATCTTTTTATAATAACATATTACAACATTAATCTTAAAATAAGTTCTCATATTTCTAAACCACTGTCTTTCACTGGTTCTACTTTGTTGATACAAATGTTGCTTCATCAATATAAATTAAAATTAAATTATAGTCACTCCTTAAATAAATTCAATTTAATAAAATATAACAATACTTAAAGATCTACTTGAGCCTAATAAATTTCCTTAATTCCATACATTTGTATACCATTCAACATTACCACCAGATAACCATAACATATATACTACAAAAAATTCTTGATTTACATATAGATTATTACATATGGATAATTACATATGGATTTTTATCCGTATGTAAATTTAGTATTACATACGAATTTTATATACAAATTTATTACATACAAATTTTGCATTCGGATTCATTACATATGGATCCAAATCTGTATATAATTACATATAGATCCAAATCCGTATGAAATTACCTACGGATTTTATATACGGATTCGTTACATACGGGTTTTACATACAGATTTATTACATATGAATTTTATATACAAATTTTACATACGGATCCAAATCCATATGTAATTTACTACAAATTTTTCCGTAAATAATATTAAAAATTAATTTTATCAAAATTATAATAATTATTATTATTTTTAATATTATTATTAATTATTATTATTAATTACATTAACGTTATTATTATTAATAAAAATAAATAATATTATTATTTTAGTATTACTAATATTATATTTACTAATGTTGACAAAAATAATAATAACAAGGGTCATTATAAGAATAATAACAATAAGTATATGGTTGCAAAGTTGATGTTGGTGTAATGGTTATGACTTGTATATGTATGCTGAAGGAACCTAGGTTTGAATCATTCTCTCCACACTTTGGGAGATTAATAATAATATAAATGTTATTTATAATAAAATTGGTAATGCTAAAAATATAATAATAATGCAAATAGTAATAATAAATAATTTTGAATACCTACTACCATAATATACTTCTCATTTCATATGATAAAAATAAAATAAAATTGAACAAGGCAACTAAATCCACAATTATCTATCCGAAGAGTATATGTTCTTCAAGGTTCTATTCTAACCATTTTTAACACTTTAATAAAGTTAGTTTCTCTAAAGTTATCCACGTGTCCTTTTAAAAAATTTCTTCAAAAGTTAAAAAATAAATCTTAAATGTTACTTTTAAAAAACATAATTCACAAAATATTACTATAAACTTATACTAATATAATTCCATATATTCAAATTAAACCTAATATACAATAATAAAAAAAACTTCACATGGAACCAAATTTACAAACAAGAAACTTGAGACCTATGGGAACAGAAAAACTAGTTAAAAAGAAAATTTGATTCATCTTATTATCTGCCACACTTTGATATGTGTGCTCTAATAAAAGCAGTGAGAAATAATTTAAAAAATAGAGAGAAATCAAATATATTAACTAAGTGAAAAATAAATTTGTTTTATTATATATAATCTCTATAACTTTTTAAATAATCAAATGTTTATTCTCCATTTTCTGACCTAAATTTGTATGTAAATTTAGGAAAGACCTAACAAATTAAATAAAATAAATAACATTTTAACCTTTTCTAATAAACACAATTTGAATAAAATAAAGTAAACTATTACCTTTATCCATATTAATTTATTTTGGTCAAATAAGAATTCATATATATTTTTTTTGTTCCAAAAGATTATTGATATTCCTCCGTCTTACCTCTAAATTCAAAATAAATATGAATATTTATTTATTTTTTTAATTGTACTAAAATTTGAATCTATTTTTTTTTTTTGGGAATAATGTGTATTATGATAAGAGGAATTTTAGAAAAAAAATCTTAAACCTGCACAATTAGATTACTAAGATAACAGGACAAGCATTGAAAATTTGTAATACTTCTTCAATTTGCTCATCGAATTCTTTTTATTTTAGTTGGACTTGATTTGAGTTTCGTAGTTCTAAATAATGGAAATTATTAATAAAAGAAAATATTGACTCCACATATAATTTAAATTATATAGATTACAATGTGGATAAATTAAAGAAAATTTTATATTGATTTCTTCAGTGATGACTAACGTGATTATACTTCAATCAAAAACATATTCGAGAGAACATCCAAAAATAATATACTTGATGAAATACAAATATTTGTTTAATATTATTTTGTAATGCCATATTATTTTAGGTACCATATATGTGTGTGTATGTGACACAATTAGTAATATTATACAAGTAAATATGTTACGTTAAACATAATAAAATTTGGTAAGTTATCAAAATGTATTCGAAAGTGAGAAAATCATGCAATCCACCACAATGACAATAACATCAATGCATTACTTTACACTTCCTTTATCCATCACATAAAAAAAAGGGAAAAAATGCTTACATATTAAGAGTGAGTTGATGCATACTTGGATCCAAAAGAAGAGTTTTTCTTCCCAAACGTAATCCTCAACGATTTATATACAAAAATAGCCAAGTTGTAATTGATGACCATCGTAATCAAATAAAGAGGATATGAGAATCCAAGGAGAATGTCACACCTTAAAAGAAGGAAAAAATGGTAGAGAGAAAAACATCAAGATTTGGATAACATTAGTTAATAAGAGTAAAGATATAAAAGTACAAATATTTTATTTGTATGTTAGAGAAAGAGTTAGTTGGTCACAGCTTAGGATAGAAAAAAAAAAGTTGGGCCATTAACTTTTCTTTTGTGCCAAAAGTTGGGCCATTAACTTGGTGAAAGCGATTTGTAAAAGGGTCTTTAGAACTTGGCCACTTCCCAATATAATTGCTTTACTTCAAATTAAGGACTTAATGCAAACTTATATATAAACCATAAGAGATCTTCCATTCCACATAACTGATGGTAAGGAAATGTGCGTCTTCTAAGTTTTTTTTTTCTTTATTTTATTTCTAACATATATTCTTAAAGTTTGTTTTAATAAAAATTTATTTCACATATATTATTCCAAATAAACTTTCTAACATATATCTATAAAGTATATTTTCCTAACATTTTATTTAACATATATTTTCCTGATAAAATTTCCAATATATTATTATTATTATTTCTAGCTTATTTTTTTTCTAATATACATTTCTATCATATATTTTCAATATATATTTCTAACATATATTTGTAAATTATAATAAAAACTAAATAAAAAATATAGAAAATAAATTAAAAATTTCTAATATAGTGGTGCTATGAAAAAGTGACAGTGATGGGATAGAGATACATAATAATGACCTCAACTTTGCCTTATAAAGGAGATTGGTGACGAAAGAATGAAAAAAAAGATTAAATATGACATGGTTACAAGAGTAACAACCTCAATGGAATGACGAGAGTTATAAGAGAGGATTATGAAAGAGAAAATGGTGATATGAGGAGATATATCTTGTGAAGAACACATAACAATGAAAATAAGGAGAGAAAATAAAGATACATTGATAACAATTGAGTAAAAAAAAAAAAAGATAGATAATGGAAGGATACAAAGTTATTATCTAAAATAGACATTATTTCATCAATTAAGTAAGAAACATATATAATATATCTTTATTATATCGGTTACATGTTCAATTAATATAAATGAAAAACATTCTATATTAGTTGAACATAGTTAAGATAGATGAGAGATATTACTTTTCTTTCTTAACCAATATGATAAAACTTTTCCTATATGGATTAAATACTTAATCAATGTGAAATGTGTTTTCATTATTTACAATTTTACATTTATATAATGTATTGATATTGAGATTGAATTTGTTTTACATATATATCATTTTAATAATGTAAAACACTATTTTTCATATTATTTCACCAATAAGATTTTATGTCTCATTTTTCATTTATTATTGCTTTATCTATTTTCTTATATTATTACTAATCTATCGTTGCTAGAATATAATGTTATACTCTTTTATCTATGATGAAGAATTCCTTTTACTTTTGCAAGGAAAAAATCATATGAATTTGAATGGCTCATTTTAGTTTACTATACTTTTCTAAAATTATTTTATACTTCTTTCACATGGTAATTCTAAGAATAAATAATTAAAATCCATAAAAATATAAAGTTTAATTTATGTATATTCTAAAATATATACTAATATTTATAAGTAATTCTTTCATCAATGAATTACATGTTAAATCAATTATTACTTTTTTAACTTTGTTCATTCCTATCATTATTTAAATAGAAAATTTCATAGTTGTTTATTCCGGTGTACCTAATAGTCTTATATAGTTTAGGAATCAAGGTCAATGTTAATCTAAATACACATTCTTTCCTTAATTTACAAAAATGTCTTTTAAGAACAAAATCGTGACAAATGTCTGAATTTCAAAATGGACAATATTTAGGATTGATGACTCACTCTAACAATGTTTTTTCAATAAACTTGAAGTTAAAACATTATTGATTAAAAAAACTTATAATTAATGGTGTAAATAATAAAAAAAAAACTTACAAAACCACAATAAAAAAATCCAATAATATTTTTAATATAAACATAAATTATAAATTATATGTATACCAGACATGAAATGTGTTACTTTACCTAATTATTCAGTAATGGATGTAAGAAAAGAAACTACAGAATGTGACCATAGAAAATAACATTATGAAATATCATTTTGAAACAATGAGTCAAATCAAAGGCTCACACAATTGAAATAACATGAACATGTATGTAATTTGAAATCTTGGGTGACCATTTTTTTGTGGAAAGATATCTACAAGTAACCACGACAATAGGAACCATGAGAAATGAACTTGATGTGGTTAGATTTTAGTTGCAGGGAGTACTATCTGGAATCTGGTTAAGGAAAATGCACGTTCACATGACCCACAAATTAGACGTTTAAATTGGAACACGTCCCTCCCAAAATTGTGATCAACATTTTTCAGGAAAATATATTCATAAAAAGTTACTTGAAAAAGAAGCCAGTGAGAAGAATACACATACATGCATTTTTGAAGAATCACAGTGTAAGTTAGGTGACAAAACAAATAAGACATAATTTGGTTGCAACTTCATTGCCCAGCAAGGCAAACCTAGGTGGCCAATATCCAATGGTAAACCTAGCAGAAAATAGCCAATAAGAGAACTACAACAGATAGTGCAGTACTTGGAAAAAACTGAGCAATGTCACAACAAAACAAACAAGAAATTTGTGCTACTTATCTCGTTACCGACAAAAGTGGTAGTCACTCAAACTCTTCAATCATTCAACTCGGAGAAACAAACAAAGTGGAAATTATAGCAATAATAGAATAACAATAAAAATTGGTAAAATAAATTTTTTTGTCATAGTTATAAGAGAGATTATTATTGTACGAGATTCAATCATTTTTACCTTAAAGAAATGCATGCTGTTTGTCACCTTTGCTAAAAACCATTTGTTAAGTGACAAATCAACCACTTTAACAATTTGACACTAATAAGGGGAAAGTAAAAGGTTGTAGTTAACATTGGTAGAAATTATTATGTTTAATAGGGTCTGACAAGTGACAAGCTTCTAAATTGACTGAATTCATTATTGCGTTGTGAGAAATGATAAGTGGATAAGAATATGTGAGAAAAGGACTTATCAATTATATGCTTTTGTCTGTTGGATTTGGACTGTGAAATATGCATAGTTGATATTATTGGTTGTTGGATTGAGAAGTTATTTGACTCCGACCAATATGGTTTGGTGATATAATTTCACATAAGAACGAATAGATGAGACAAGTTTGTGCTCCTTTGAGGACATATTTTGTAACGTGTCAAAATAGGAAGAATCAAGATGAGAAGCCACTACCTATTATTTTCTGGCACCATCTTTGATTGAACCAAAGACTTGAAAGACTGAATCATCACCACTTTGAAAATAAGAACCCTTGCACTATCAACCCCTCAATTCAAAAAACACACACAATATATCACAGTGTCTAATGGGACGTGGCTGCATGTACACAAGAAAATTTTAATGCCAAGATAGAAAATAGGTCAAGGAAAACAAAATATGTAATAAAATATTGTTGGATTGGAGATATCACTTGCATTCACCAATTTATGCTACGAAGTGAGCCTAAGTTTTGTCTTAGGAAATCAGTTTTCATTAGACGGGATTAGGTTTAATGTCTTTTTAATCTGGTATTATTTCTTCATATTTCTTAAAAGTAAGGTTAGTTTACATCATCATTCTTCTCTTAATTTTTCGAGACACTTTTAAAAACAAAATTGTAACAAAATTTTAGCTTTTAAAATACTTTTAAAGACAAAATTTCAGCTTTTAAATTAGTAGATAATACTTTAAGATGATTAAACCTAACACTATTATCTCAATATACCTAATATTAGATTAAATATTAACATTTATTATTATCTATTTTATGTGAATTTTATTAGACTTGTTATCAGATTTTTCTACTTTTACGTTTGAGTTGTAATGAAAGTTTATAATTATCTATCTTATATGAATTTTATTAAACTTAGGTAGTTAATTATTATCAAAATCTTTTTTATTTTCACCCTCAATGTGTAATGAAAATATAAACTCTAATTTGTAAATTTAAATTAAATTTAGAATTTATTTTTAAAAATAATATCACATTCTATTCTAATAAAGTTTATTGATTTTATCATCTCATTATTATTAACTCCTTTTATGTTATATAATATTTTAGATTCTAAGTTAGAATTTGTAAGAAAGGAGTGAGTATGTAAAATTATAGAGGATGTAGTTATGGTTTATTTAAGATTTTGTGTCAGTGTTTTATATTACTACGTATTTGTAAATTGTAAAGATTCGATATTGTGTTTAAATTTTTTAAGTAAAAAATAAACTAAAAAATTAACAAGAGTCTTATGAGTTAACATTTTTCTTTTGACATTTGACAGGTGCAACGTGTGTAGTAAATATTAAACAGGGTCTACGTCAGAAACGTGTCACTCTTTCATGCTTCAGAAACCGAAAAGTCCTTTAAATTATTGTACTGATAAAATTATTTGCACAATGTCTCATCTATCTTTTATTTATTTATTTCTTGATTAGTTCAATAATGTCTCATCTATGAAACTTAGGTTTAAGTTTCCCTAAAAAATCTACTTATAATTGGTCACAAACATGCACACAACTAAGATCCTTGTTCGCAGATGCAGCAATTTCAACCTCAATCACATCGAACATTTTTATTATTTACATGCATATCTTAACGAACCTAAACAATATCCTACAAAATCTATCACAATAATAGTTACACTTAACTAATTTTATTAAAAGTTGCAAACCCCCCAGATGGGACAAAAAACTTCCATACCCATTCTAACAACATTTTTGCACAAAACAAAAGTGTTATTTTTGTGTACTATTCAAAAATATAATCTTTGGGATTTATGATCATTCTTTGGATTATATCATATGAATATACAATTATTCATGGATAGTTTTTTCTTTTTGTTAAATATTTGAATGGCGCATTAGTTTATAAATAAATGTAGAATGGTGTGCTATTGAAAATAATTAAAATTTGTGGATTTAGAATTTTACTTAATACACCAGCTAGCCTCCACCATATCTCAAAACCTTATCAAAAAGTAGTGGCAACGCTACCTTTTTTTATCTCAATATGTCAGCAAAAAAGTAGTAGAAATCCTCCCAATTGCATTTTCAAATTCAAATATCTAACTTTGCTTAATGATTTGTTTCAACGAATGTGGTGGAAAGGAAAGAAAATGAGAGGAAAGAGTGAAAAATAAAATTATTTGAATCTAAATAAAGTGAATAAATTTGATTGAAAAGTTTGAAGTAGATATGATTAATATGACTGATTTTTTTATTTATTTTTATTTTAGTAATATTATATTTATTATTTATTTTGTTATAATTTGATATAAAGATTTAAACATATAAATTAGAGTTAAAATAAATTTTAAATTAAAATAAAATCTTTTTACTAAATTTTAGTAGTTAAAAAAGTTATATTTCAAAATAAGAATATATTTAAATAAATTAATTTTAAAAAATAAATAAATTAAATTTAAATTATTACTTTAATATTTTTATTTTAGTTATATGTTTTATTATAATATAAAACATAACTATTATTAAATTAATTATTTTATTTTATTATTTACTTCATTATTTTAATTATTTATTTATATAAAATATTAATAATATTAAATTATTTTATTTTATTATAATATAGAATATATATTAATAAAAAATAATAATATTTATAATTGATATAATTTAAACTTCATAATTAATTATGTTGTAAATATTTTATTGTTATTTACATACAAAATTGACTATATGAAAGACATAATCTTTTTTGGATAAATCCGCTTATGTTTTGAGAGAAAGTTTATAACTGAAAGGTTGTGTCATTTTTTATTATTCTTTTCGAGGTATCTTATTCCAATTTCGAACTTTCACTTTAATAATAAATCTGTAGTTTCCATCCGCATATCCAAATAACCTATAAGAGAAATAAAAATAAATAAATATAATTTTGTAAGTATGTTTTACTGCCAGTTTCTAGTTTAAATTTGAATTTTATCGTGTAATTATTTATTGCAAAAGATTTAAAAATAAAACTGATCATATTAAAACGAATGTCAAAAACACTTACCTTATTTTTAGATGAAGAATTCTAAAATACAAATTTATTTTTCTGACAATTAAAATAGTTGGTGGTGAAATATATAGTTTGGAAAACAAAACATAAATGATCATTTTGGTCTCTAAATATATAAATTAATGATAATTTAAGTTTATGAAAAAAAATTCTAATTTAATATCTCAATGTAATATATACTACAATTGCATTCTACAATTAAAAAAAAAAGGACATTGTTTATGATTTGATATCAATTTGACATTCGAAAGACATACATTATTGTTAAATTGGTGCTTAAATTAGATTTTTTATGACAAAATGACCCTGTAAATTAAATTAGAATTTTCATTCTTTTAATACTAAAATATTAACCATTTCCCCATTTTTATTTGAAAGTAAATTTAAGAACGATTTCAAATTCTAAAAGTTTATGAAAATATTCTGATTAAATTATAAAATTTAAAATTACACAACAGTATAAAAATTTAATTTTTTTAATATTTTCCCTTTTCTCACGTATGTCTCTTATCCCTTCTATGCTCTCTCTCTTCTTTCGTCTCAATTTTTCTTTTCCTTCTTTTCATTCATCTCCTTTTTTCATACATAAAAAATCAATATTTTTATTTCAATTATTTAATATAAGCTAATAATACTGTTAAGTTATTAAGTATTAAAAAGGTAGTCAATATTTATTTTCATGAAGTTTATTAATAAAAATGATATTTCTAAAAACAAGATTGTATGGTACAATCAAATTGTCCTACCAAATTAAGAATTTAAAATTTAAGAAATTTGAATCAATTTATTCAAAATAAACTTTTAAGAAATTAAAATTATTACAATAGAAATTTTAAACATCTCAATTTTTTTCTTAAAAAAACATAGAATTTCTGACCTGTCACACTATTAAAGATTTATGCAACTTTTGTCAAAAAAACAAAGTAGCAATGTGAAAGAGGAAACTAACAATTTTACACTCATCAAGTGCTATTGAAATGGTGGCATGTATCTTTAAAAAGAATTGGTGAAACTTGATGTAAATGTCAAGAATTTCTCTATGAAATGTCCCCTTAGTCTGATACAGCTAAAGATATTGCAGAAATAAAGAAAAAAAATGTGGATGGAGAAAAGGAAAAAGGGAGAAAAAGTGGAGAATATTAAAAGTACTACCTATGATTATGTAAAGAAAAACCAATGATAGCATGAAGTAATAGGTGAGGTTCACATGTATGGTTGCTCGTGTTAACGTGACTGTGACTGCATATTGACAAATTGCAAAACAAAAAACCTTTCATCATACGAACCAAACTAAACCTAAAAGTTGAGTTTTCAATCGAAACACATTAATAAATCTAAGTGATGTGATTGAGATCTTTTATGAATCTAAAACATGCCACAAGGTAACATCGTACGTAAGTCAATAATCTAAACGCATGAAATCACAAATTTGGTCTACTTCTGCCTAACCATCGTAATCACCAAAAACAATTCTCAAAAACTGCTTCAAGATCACGCTTAGATTAAACGTTACCATTTTACACTACTCATCTAAAACCTTCAAATTCATTACATTGGTTTTGATTTCGTCAAAATTCGAAGTGTGTGATGATATTTTTTGTAGCTAAGTGTGTTCTTTTGAATAAAGTATGCATCTTAATAATGCCACGAGCCACTTATGAGGACTCAGTTTGGTGGAGTTGATGAGGTTGGGTGGGGATAAGACATGCCAAAGATTCAAAGCAAAATAAGAAAATTAATTTTTAAGCATTTGAAAAAATCGTCATTCATAAAATTTATTGTTTAGATTGTAATTTAAATATTATATATAAAGAAAATCTAGCAATTTGTATTGTGTATAAGATAAGGAGATTCTGAGTGAAGTGTGACAGCATTTCACTATGCTCCAATGGAGTTTGGCAAGAACCCCACTTGCTCCTTGAAGTTAATGGGATTATATTCTCTTACTGATCCAGTTGGGAACAAAGTAATATTATCAAGATATTGTTTTGATAATTTTGAAATTTATACTTAAATGATGGATCCTCATGTCACAACCATATTGCTGAAAGATCTTCTTGTTGCAAGTCTTATATTTAGATTTTGTTAGCCCATTGTATTGAATGAGTTTATTAATTTCATTAATTAGCAAAGTTATTTCTCTCATTAACACTCTTCCATGATGATACATTTTAGGTAGATACTCACATATCACAACATGGAAACGATATTCCTTTCGTTGTTGAGAGAAACAATAGTTTGTGTTTTTGTTAATATTTCATACAAAATTTAATATAATATATGTCATACCCTAAATCTTAAACCTTAAATACGACGACAGTTCTTAAGGAATGGAGTGAAATGAAGATAGGAAAATATAAGATTATATGAAGGTAATTGTGACATTGCACACTTTATTCAAAGTCAATTTTGAATTTTTTTGAAATTTTTAAAATCTATGGAGCAAGAAGAAGTCATGGAGGAGTAAGAAGAAGCTGTCTTATAAATATAATCCCCATAATGTGTTTTAATTAAATGGGACCCGTTGCGTAAGTATTAGTCGCATTTATAGAAATTTATACCTTTTGTGAAAAACAAAAAAAAGTTACACCCCTTATAAAAACAAAGTGTGTCCATGAACTAAAGTCAAAAAATTAATTAAAAATTCACAAACAATATAGAGTATTCAAACGGGTCCATGATGTATGCAAGTTAGTCATCTTTGCAATGATTTTAGAACATTACCTTAGAAATTTAACATGATCCCAAAACATCAATAGGGAAAAGAAACATAACAAAAGGTTTTTTTTTATCTATTAAGTTGTAACTCATGTTTGCTTTTTGTGCGCATTAAGAATCCTTGTTTTGCATTCTGCTTTTTCAAAACACAAATTATGTATGCAATTATGGTTTGTCTGATGATGACAGAACTAACACAAAGCACTCAGCTAAATTACTTTTACCTGTCATTGTTTTTTTACCAGGGATGAAATGATTAATATTAGTATTTTTAACTATTTTTTTAATAACATTATTTATGGCTATGATTCACTTATACTTTTTAATATCTTACCATCAATGATCGTTGTAAGAGAAAAATCACAGAATATTTAGAGAAGATTTTTCAAGGAATTTAATTGTGACCGAGTATGTATTAAGGAATTTAATTGTGACTTTTCCTCCGTTAAATTGAAATAAGAAATATAAAGGACTCATACTTGTTGTTTTAAGTGTGGAATCTTTTTAATGTGTTTTTATCAAAAGTTTCCAACAATGCCAGCAGAGTAAATGATTTGTCTTGATGATCGGCTAGGGTGAGTACAATATCTATGGTTCTTGTATCAAAAGTATTCATATAAGGTGTTTCAGACAAACATGTCCTTTATGAAAAATTAACGATATAAGTAAGGTCACTATAAATGTACTTGTGGTTAAAAATGTTTCACTTAAAAGGAGAGTATATTATTGTGAAAGCGATTTACTCAATAAGAAGATTGTTAAAAATGAAGATTGTTGAAAATTTAAATATAGATTTGAGTCCTACATTAAGTAGAATGAAAGAAAGTTTAATAACATTTAATAATATATAAGAAAGAAAACTTATTAAGATAGAATTGATATTACAATATCTTATATTGGTTGACTTATGACTTTTTGATGTTGCATCTCTCATATTTGATAAGACCCAATACTTTTTCCTAAACATTTTTAAAAAAAAAAAACTGGTTTAATATTTTTTTTGTTAAATGTAGAAATTAACATTTGAATACACACACCTTCATATTATGCTTCAAATTTCATACTCTTAACTTAAAGTTACTGAGTTTCATTACTTGAGTAACAACAAGTTAAATGCTAAAATGATGAGTTAAATATTCAAATATAGTTAAATGCTAAAATGATGAGTTAAATATTCAAATATAGTGATATATCCATCTAATAAATACAATTACTTAAAAAACGTTTTAAAGTTCAAATGATAAATAAAAAAATTCATATTTTCACAATAAATCTAAAACATATTCCAAATCAAACTATACCAACTCTATATGATCAAAACAATTTCTAGCACCTAAATATACCTATCAAAGTCTTATTTACATATTTATCCAGAATATAGCCCTACAACCCTACAAAACAATTTTAGAAACTCTCAATTATCTACCAACTTCAATACATAAAAGCAAAGATTTTTTTTTATCAGAAAAAAAAAAACACAAACACAAAGATGTCAACCCCCTTGAATATAACTAACAATACTATGAATATTACGATATTTTCATATCCAGTTAATTCTCCTTAAAACAACCTCCAGCTCTTAAATTTCTAACCCAACAAATGAACTTTCTAAAACTTTAACCTAAAAAAATTAAAGATCCTATTTATTCATATCATTAAAACTCTCCAAAATTTTAATCTAAAAGATTAAAATCCCTATTTATTCAAACACACATGCATAGAACTTTCACTTTGTTGTGAAAGAGAAAGAGATATAATTGACAAGAAATAAGTAACTAAGTAAATCAGTATTTTATTGATATACAGTAACTTAATAATGAGAAAGATAAACAATTAGTTGAATTTTTTTAATAATATTAAAATATATAAATTTTAAAATAAGTAAAAATAAAGTATTTTAAATCTATATATAAATATTTATGAAAAATATATTCATGTTACGAATAGCATATAAGTAATCAATTTATTGGAAATGTTGAAACTGTTGAGAAAGATTCAGAAAATAAAGGATGTGTTTACTGTTTTCTCTCAAAAATAAAATGTGGATATTGTATCATAGTGATATTACTATACCACTAATAATTTTATTATTGTTGTCTATGTTGTAACCGATTCTAATAAGTTGATTGTAATAATAAAGTTTAAAGTTATTTTGTAAAATATTTTTGTACGGTCTAATTTTTTTTTAATATTTTTCAAATACTCATTTTATAAGACAAAAATACAAAAACAATGTTTTAAAATAATTTAAATAATTATCTTAAAAATATTAAACCCATGTTTAATTACAAATATCATTTTACAAAAACACAGACAATATAACTGTCTTAAAAATCCAAATAATTGACTGATTATAGTTTAAATACACCTAAGCTCTTATTTTTCAAAACATAATAAAAACGGGTTTGGAACATAGTTCTGTACACGTTCACCTCCGTTAATGATCACACAAAATTTACAAACATATCACACTTTGCAAACTTATACACATGCATATTTTTAGCATTTTATTTTATTTTATTTTATCAAATTTTAGAATACTAGTTATATATAGGAGTTAAGATCATCCACGGATAAGAATCATAGGTAAAACTACATGTGATTTTAACAATTCAAATAGATATGAAAAAAATAATTTTGTTGTAATGGATTAAATGATCTATCCCTAATAATATTTTTGGATAAATTTTTACTCAGTGTTTTACCAACAAGTTCGACAATATTTTTTAAGAATTCAACTAAACCAAAAGTTAACTTCTTCAAAGTCTTTTTCAATCCTCTTATGACGATTTCAGCTCAATTTCGATAAAAGCACTAATAAAAATTATAGTTTGAAATAAATATAAATTGATAAAGGAATATATATATATATATATATATATATATATATATATATATATATATATATATATATATATATAATTAAAATAGAATTAAAAGGTATTATATTATTATTTAAATAAATATGTTAATGAAGTTATATTCTATTACATAGTATTAATTATGATATTTATTAATTGTAAGATAAAATTAATTTCAAAATATGAAAATTCAAATGTTTGTAAATTATTACACTATATCTCAAGAAGTGAAATTTAAGTCTAACTCAATCTTACAAAATCAGTATGAGAAGTTAGGTTTGCATCCATTTATAAATTATTGAAAGACCTAATCTCTAGTCGATTTGTAATCTCTAATACACCCCCTCACACCGAGACTGCTCAACTCGTGTGTGCGACTATATTGTCTAAGGGTGGTCCGATAACGGCCCGATGATGATATGATTTTGACAGGAAATGATGCTCAAGAGATTGCTTTGGTCAAGTCTCAACTTGATTACTTATTCAAAATTAAGGATTTTGGTCAATTGAAATTTTTTCTTGGATTAGAAGTTGCTAGATCAAGGAAGGACATTTTCCTTAACCAAAGAAAATACACTTTAGAGCTTCTAGATGCTACAGGCTTATTAGGATGCAAACCTTCTAACACTCTATGGATCCTCAAATAAAGTTCTATTCCAAAAAGAGTCATCTTCTTGAAGACATTTCCATGTATCGACGGCTGATTGGACAGTTCATCTTCCAGACCAATACTAGGCCCGCCATTTGTTTTGCTGTCAATCATCTCTCATAATTCTTATAAGTTCCTACAATGGCTCATTACCAAGCAGCACTCAGGGTTCTCCATTATCTCAAAGCTAATCCTGGTCGGGGGCTCTTCTTTCCTAGTGGTTCTCCTTTACAACTGAAAGGTTTTTGTGACTCAGACTAGACATTATGCCCTGAAACTTGTCGCTCTGTTACCGACTTCTGTCATTTTTCTTGGTGATTCATTAATCTCTTGGCGATCCAAGAAGCAACACACAGTTTCACGATCCTCCTCTGAGGTTGAATATCGTGTTTTGGCATTGGCAACATGTGAAATTCAATGGTTGTCTTATTTGCTTCGTGATTTACATATTGTTCCTCAGGCCACTGCAGTTCTTTTTTGTGACAACAAGTCTGCCTTACATTTAGCTGTCAATCCTGTGTTTCATGAGCATAGCAAACACATTGAAATTGATTGTCATGTGGTTAGAGAAAAGGTTCATGATGATGTTCTTCGTTTGCTTCCTATCAGCACTAAGTCACAGGTTGCTGACATCTATACAAAACCAACAGACACCATATATTGTCCCACAACAAAATTATTCCTCTCCTACTTTCACAGCTCTTGATAATCTTATACCTCCTGTTATAAGAAAATCCACTAGAAGTACCAAACCTCCTGCTTACCTCAAGGATTTTCATTGCAACGTATCTGTGGGCATAGAAAGCAAAAATTCCTCTTTATTTAAATATCCTATTTCCAGTTTTGTTAATTACTCAAAATTTTTTAACAATCATAAGCATTTTGCATTTGGTATCTCTTTAATTGTAGAACCCAAAACTTATGCACAGGAAGTGAAGCATGAGAACTGGAGGAAAGCCATGGATGGATGATGAGATTAATGCTTTAGTTCAAACTGGAATTTGGGAGTTTGTTGACCTTCCAATTGGAAAACAAATAGTGGGATGCAAATGGGTGTATAAGACTAAACACAAGGCTGATGGCTCAATTGAGAGATTCAAGGCTAGGCTAGTGGCTAAGGGATTCACACAACAAGAAGACATTGATTTCAGAGAAACTTTTTCCTCCAGTGGCTAAAATCATTACTGTAAGGCTCTTATTGGCCATTGCAGCCACTAAAAATTGGCTCCTTGAACAACTTGATGTCAACAATGCTTTCTTGCATGGAGATCTTCATGAAGAAGTCTATATGGAGGTTCCTAAAAGTGTAGTTCCTCCAAAACCTGATCAGGTCTACAAGTTGAGAAAATCTCTTTATGGTCTTAGATAAGCTAATAGACAGTGGTATGAAAAGTTGTCTAAAGTTCTTATAGCTTCGGGTTATACTCTATCACAATCTGATTTTTCTTTATTCACTAAACAATCTGCTACTATGTCAACTCTGATTTTGTTCCATTTGCAAGAATTCATCATCTATAATGGCTTCAGAAGTGCCATTATTTTCAGTAGTAAATATGACTACTTTGTCGTTCGATCATCCACAGTAAATCTCTTAAATGATTCTTCCAATTTATATTATGGCTCCTTCAACAAAAATTCTTAGAATTCTCAAGCCAATAGATGGACCAAGAATGACAAGCATTATAATAGTAAGAGATGCACACATTGTGGTAGAAGAGGTCACACAATTGATAAATGTCATTGATTACATGATTTTCCACCAAACTACAAAAGGAGAAAATTCTTTGTTAACAATGTCACTGCAATTAAAAAGGCAAATGAGAGTGAGACGCTTACAAATCGAAAGGAGTCTCAACAGTCTTCTAGTTTTAGTTTGACCAAAGAACAATATAACTCTCTCCTGAATTCTTCAGCAATCTCAATCTCAATCTCAGTTAGCTGCAACCCTTAGCACTGAACATCATAACATTTCCAACACATCCACAAGTATCATTTGCAATCTAAAATCAATACCAAAATTTGTCCTTTGGATCTTAGATTCAGGTGTCACTGATCATATTAGTTCATCTCTAGAGAATTTTGTGACATATAGAATTATTCCTGATATTCCTATCAAGCTAACTAATGGAACTATAGTTTATGCAAACATTAAAGGCACTATCATATTTTCTACTACATTCATTCTGCATAATGTACAATACACACTCAGATTTAACTTCAATCTCATTTCAGTATCTCAATTAGTCAAAATCTGATTGTTTCATTAGGTTTATTGATCAAATATGTGAAATACAGGATAATCACACTATGAGGATGATTGGTTTTGCTAAGATGCACCATGGACTCTATGTTATTGAAAATTCTAAGGGATCAGGAAAACACTTTTCCCCAAATTCAATTTCAATAAATTCTGTGTTGGTTAATAAGGTGAATAATTAGCATTTTAGACTAGGTCATTTGTCTAAGGACAAACTATTTGTATTGTCAACAAAGTTTAATTACATTTCCAGCAAAACATGTGATATTTTTTGTCAAATATGTCCACTTGCTAAACAAAAAAGACTTTCATTTCCTATAAACACTTCTTTAAAATTTTTGATATGTTACATATAGATATTGGGGACCATTAGCTATTACTTTTGTGGATGGACATAAATATTTTTTTGACTGTTGTGGATGATTTTTTTAGACATAATTGGATTTTTCTTTTGAAAACTAAATCAGAAGTATAGAGTTGCATTAAATCTTTTATTAGTTTGGTTAGAACTCAATTTTCTACTACTGTCAAATGCATTAGGTATGATCAAGGACCTGAATTTAATTTGCATCAGTTTTATTCTCTCAAAGGCATAGAACATCAAATGTCTTGTGTTGAGACTCCACAACAAAATGGAGTGGTAGAGAGAAAACGTCAACGCATTTTAAACATTACTAAGACTCTTATTTTTCAAAGTAACTTGTCTAAATTGTTTTGGAACTTCACAGCCTCTTATGCTGTTTTTTCTGCTTAATAGATTGCCTAGCAAGGTTTTACATAACAAAAGTCCTTATGATATTTTGTATGACTCTTCTCCTGATTTAACTTTTATTAAAGCTTTTGGTTGTGAAGCTTTTGCATCAACTTTGACTCATAATAGGACGAAACTTGATCCTCGGGCTAGATGATGTGTTTTGACAAAATACCCCAATACTTTATTTCTTAGAAGATTAAAATATATAGAGCAATGTCTTCCTAAAATTTCTCCTAAAGATCCATTGAAATCCGTTCAAGATCCGCCAATACATTTAATACCTATCCAATATAACCAATCATATCTTATAGAATATTACAAAATAAAAAAAAATGTATAACAAAGATATACAATAATTACAATACCCCCTTAAGTTGGAGCGTGAAGATCTCAAATGCCCAACTTGCGAAGGAAAAACGAATATTGTTGTTTCCAATGCCTTGGTAGCCACAATATTGTTCCCATCGGTCATCTTCTCATTTGGATGATTATTTTGATCCTTTAGCAATTTCATTAGCGCTTGAAGTTGATCATGACTTAATCGAAGAGATTTCACGTTATTCCTATCTGATGTACTTCCTATGGTTGAGCTTCCAGGTATGGCCTAGGTTGCATTAACCCACACAGCACCACGACCTCGGTCTGCCCCTTTTTCTGTTCGCTCCAGCGAGGATTGCGATCCCCTACCACGACCTCCTCCATCTTTCAGTTAGTGCGTGGTCTATCACCCCACCACTCGGGGTATCCAATGAGTGCAAAGCAAGAATTTATGTCATGCCCATTACGTTTGCAATTGGAGCAAATAATTGTTGTCTTTCCTATGCTGCAGCGAGGATTGCGATCCCCTATCACGACCTTCATTCTTTTCGTCAGTGTGCGGTCTATCACCCCACCACTTGAGGTATCCAATGAGTGCAAAGTAAGAATATATATCATGCCCACTGCGGTTGTAATGGGAGCAAATCATTGTTTTGTCTTTCCTATCTACTCTTCCATGAATAGTAAAAGTCATTACCTCTCCTCTGTCTTCTTTCCCATATGTCATGGTCTGTACTCGTTCTTCTTGAATTGGAATTGAGTAAACTTCGTTCAGATTTCGTAACGGATCATGTGCCAAAATATTAGAATGAACTGTGCCATAAATTGTGTCATCTAACCCCATAAGAAAGGTATATACCCTTTCCTCTTCTCGTTTCTTTTCAAGAATCGATCCAAGATCACATGTGCATCCTCCGCATTTACAAGTTGGCGGCTGATCATAATTCGCCAATGCATTCCACAACTGTTTAAGCTTTCCGTAGTAATTAACAATGCTTATTCCTTTTTGTCTGCACTCAGCGAGATTGGATTTTATTTGCTAAATTCTTGGTTCCTTGACCAATGGAAACCGGTCACGAATATCATTCCATAAGTCCTATGAGATCTCGACATATGAGATCGTTGAGCGGAGAGATGATTCAATGGTATTTCGAATCCACGACACCAATAAGGAATTAATGGTCCACCAATCTTCAAGGTCTGTTGAGTCATCCATCTGCTTCCTGATTGACCCATCAATAAAGCCAAATTTCTTCCTCGCCTTCAAAGCCGTTCTTACGAAACGAGCCCATTCATCATAATTAAACCCTTTAATTGTACCTGCTTAATCAAGAGACCAAGATTGTCAACAGTGGTTATGTCGTAAGGTGAGATAGTTCTTCATTGACGGTTGCCATCATTGGATTCTTCAGCCATGATTCAATATATGTTGGGTGTATATGGGACCTGGCTCTGATACCATGACAAAATACCCCAACACTTTATTTCTCAGAAGATTAAAATATATAGAGCAATATTTTCCTAAACTTTCTCCTAAAGATCCTTTCAAATCCGTACAAGATCTGCTAATACAATCAATATTGTGATTATTGTATATATTTATTATATATCTGTTTTATTTAGTAATATTCTATAAGATATGATTGGTTATATTGGGTAGGTATTGATTGTGTTAGCGGATCTTGAACGGATCTTTAGGAGAAAGTTTAGGAAAACATTGTTCTATATATTTTAATCTTCTGAGAAATAAAGTGTTGGGGTATTTTGTCACCTAAAGTCCCTTCAAATTCGTTCAAGATCCGCTAATACAATCAATATTTACCCAATATAATTAATCATATCTTATAGAATATTACTAAATAAAAACAAATATCTAATAAATATATACAATAAATATGTTTATTCGGGTTACAGATCAGGGATCAAGGGTTTACTTTTTTATGATTTACACACCAGAGAGCTTTTTTTATCCAAAAATGTATCTTTCAATGAATATAGTTTTCGTTTTAAGCATATTATCAATCATACAGATAGTGAAAATTTTGTCATGTCACATTCTTCTGATTATCAAGACATTGATCTCTCTTTCCTTACATCCTCCTTATCACTACAAAACCTCACTCTGATACCATCTCAAGAAGTAGAATTTAAGTCTAACTCAACCTTACAAAACCGACTTAAAAAGTAAGGTTTGTACCTATTTATAAATTATTAAAAGGTCTCATCTCTAATTGATATTCAATCTCCAACACTATATAAAGGTATATGGAGAGAAAATATTATAAGACGAGAAGATGTAATCATAGTCGTTTGATGAAAATATATTTAGATTAAAAACTTAATTAAAATGTAAGATATAACTAATTTCAAAATATAGAAGTTACAATATTTATAATTATTAGATATACATATATTATATAGCTGATAATGTATTCTTCATTATTTTATATCATCTTTATTTATTTTAGATTTGACTATACACTTAGAAATTATTAAATAAATGAAGAATAACTTGATAAATTAACATTATTTTAGTCTACACATTTTAATTAAAATAATATTTCATTTTTTAAAATATATTTATTATTGTATTATTAAACTAAATGGTCTGGACTGTATATTTTAATATAAAAAATTGGAGAAAATGTGTTTGCATATCTTAGAAAATAATAATACAACTAATTATATAATTTAATAGAAAAGTGAAAGATAGTTTAATATTCATTAAAAAAATTATTGTAATAGTTGTCTCATATGGTTGTATTCACGTATTTTCCTTCTACGATATAACGTTAAATGGATTAAACGTTACATTTTAACTTAAAGAGTAATTTTTCTATTCCATTTTATCTCGTCGTACTCGTATTAATTGAAACATTGTTAATAAATTAATATGCAGATATGACTTTTTTTTTACAATCTAATTTTAATTTATAAAAAAATCATTTGATTTTGTTTTCTTATTTTTCTCTTAAAAAGATATCATAGAAAAGTTTATCTGAACATGAACTTAAGTTCTAAAAGTGGCTAAAATCTCATACGATTGAACCTTACATAATTTTACATACATTATTGACATATGATATTGTGTGTATAAAATCTTAGGGTGGATCTAACATTGAATTTTCATGTAGACATTTTGAGGGAAGTGCTTCTAGTTCGGGTTCGTTAATTCAGTTTGTATAGACATTATTTGAAGTTTTAACCCAACAAGTTCGAGGCCCAATTATAAACACTCAATGGTTAATTACGTTTTGCACCCCCTATCTTCTTGTTATACTTCCAAAAAATTTAAAATTCCTACTTTGCCTTTCATTTATTAAATGACAATGAAGCTTTTTTTTGCACCAGTATGCTACATTTGTATTCTTATTCTTCAACGGAGGAGCTGCTGCAAGTTTGTTAGAGAGTAATGTTTTGGCACGCCAACTTTAAGGTGAGTAGTTATTTGAGCGTTAACGGTTATAATTTTTTTTTTTTTGAACATGCTTGAATTACTAATTTAGAGTTTCCAAAGAGAAAAATAGTTTCTTCTTAATTATATGATTTGAAACTTGAAAATAGTATTATGGACTATACAATATAAAACACAATTTAGCTTTTGAAATTATATTTCGATTGTATTATCTAAAATACAATTTTTAAGTTTTAAATTTTATAGTTTAGAAGTCAAAAATTGTGTTACGAATTATACAATTTATAATGTAATTTTGACTTTTGAACGCATAATCTAAAACTTTAAAATTGTTTTCTAAATTATATAATCTAAAACATAACTTTAAAGTTTTGAGTTATGTAATTCAAAAGAAAGTCAAAATTTTTATTGTACATGTGGTTTAAAGTGATAATGTTGATTTTTTTTATTTTTTTAATGAAAGTTGATCCTAAATTTTGGAGTGAAATATAATATGAAGTTAATACCAATAATTGATAATGTTATTGGAATATGATTATATATTTATTGGAAAATGTTTGACAATACTTTATGAGTTGTTATAAATATTTTTTAAACATAGCTTAATTTGATGAAATTATTCAACGCTCTTAACGTTATATTGTTGATGGATAATATATATAAAATGATTAAGTATATGTTGTTTTTATTTGAGATTATTGGTGTGACCTTCACTAAATTAACTTTTTATGATGTTTTGTGTTATTAGCAAGTGAAAGAGAATACAACTTTATTTAGATTTTTGAAAGACTTAGAGGATTGATTTTCTTCTCTCTAAGTAATTGTTTGGAAGGAAGATCTTGGACTCATAAAATGCAAATTTAACACTCTTTTTATAAGAAGCTTCAAATTTTCAATGTTAATTTCATATCAAGAATGTTAAAACTAAATGTAAAATTAAAATGTTAGTGGATTTCATAAAGGAATGAGAAGTGGTTATGATGCATGGAGATGTCTTATAAATTGTCCATAGACCATCCATTATTTATTGAATATGTGAATGATGGATGAGTTTTTAGGAAAATTTGTGGTTATTTACTTTAACGCCAACCTTGTATATAATACAAATTTGGATGAGCATTTGTATAATTTGAAATTTGTTTTATTTGTGCTTGAAAAAAAAATGTTGTATTATAATTTGAAAAAATGTTTTCTTTGTAAATATCATGTTGTTTTCTTGGAATTTATGATTACTTCTAATACAAAGAAAATAAAAACAATTCAAGAATAACTAACTCTTAAAATTGTAAATAAAGTAAGAAGTTTTCAAGTATTTATTATTGTTCTAGCCACAAAGGTTTTTGATTGTTCACTAGGCTAGTCCAAATAAATTTTTTTTAATCTCTTATCTAATGATAGACTTGTTCTATTTATTCGTTTGTCTTGGAAAACATCTTGGAAAACAACTGACTCTGGTACCAAAATCGTATCTAAATTGTGTAACAACTTCCAATACTTTACCTACTTCTTTTAACATATATTTGTTCAAGGATTTGAATCAGTCTTTGAACGTTAGGAAAACAACTGATTATGGTACCAAAGTCGTACCCAAATTATGGAACAACTTCCAATACTTTACCTACTTCTAACAAATATTTGTTCAAGGATTTAAAATATTTGATTCCCTATTTGGTTATGAGAATCTTATCAGTTATTATTCGTTATAGAACTGTTAAGTCTACTAAAAATGAGTATATACATATTTAGGCCTACATTATCTCCGTCTATTTTCATAAATATGTAGATCTTTTTTAACACCTCTTTTATATTAACAATACCACCTTAAGCCCATAATAGGTCAATAACTTTTATAAAAGATTTGTTAATGACTTTAATACATTGTTTTTAAAATAAAAATCAACATGTATCCATTTCTATTTTGTCCAACTTTGCTAAATTTTTTCTCTTTTTTCACGTGTCTTGTTTATCCATTAAAACATGTTAGCTAACACTTGTAATGTTAAGATTATATTTTTCTTTTATTTACATCCAAGTGTAACAGAACAAATTATAATAAATTATTTGAGAATGAAAAAGAAGAAATTAAATGTTTTTAATAATCAATTTAGGTGAGGAGAAACTTCTCCATTAAGGTTATTCCTTGAATTATTTGATTTTATTAAGGATTTCTTAATTCTGGGACGATTCTTAAGGTTTATCGAATCTCATGATGTTTTTGTTCCTATTCAATTCTACTTCTACATGTCAAAATATTTATTTTCCAATTAATTATGCAAAAATTTTAAAGTTCATCAATAATAAAATGATCTTACAAATTTGGTATTAATTCCTCAAGACACATTTAATCATGAGTTGAATTTTACAAAGTATTTTTCAATGTTTTAAGTGTTTAAATTGCATGTCAATTGAAATCAGGAATTAGTGAGTCATGTAATACAAAAATCATCATCAACACTACACTAAAAAAAAAGTACTATCATCTACTTTTTCTAACTAACTCGTAATAGAATTAATTATATAAATTATTTTATAAGATCAAGTGAATGTTTTATGAACAAGCTTTAAATAATATTGTTTAATGATATTGTAGGCTAAAAAGGAGAGTTAAATAAATCTATACAAATGGTTGAATAAGATTAAATTTATCCTTATTGTTTTCATTAATAATATTATATTTATCACACTGTCTATATTTAATAATGAATTTTTAAGTTTTTATGATGAATGTTCTGATCGCTTAAAAGGCATGCTTTCTTGTAGATACATTTATATGATTTTGTCTTTATTCTAAAAAAAGGGTTTCATGAATTTTGAATGGTTTCATCAATGAGTGTCTCTTTATCTTCAAAACATTTTGTATTTCTTACAGACTACATTTCTTAGCAAATTTAGTATAAGCCTAGAAATTTATATTTTTTAATTAAGTAGTTAATTATTTGAGTTTCAGTGATATTATAAATCATATTAATAGGAAAAATGGTGAATAATCTATATTAATATCATGATGGAAAAGAAATTCAACTTAAAATTGAAACTATTAATAAGTCAGGACAATTATGGATGAGTTGATTCTTAATGTAATGAATTTGCTGATATTTCAGTTTATTGTAACTTTCATTATTATTATGTGGGTCCCTCTTATTTCTTCCCAAGGTTGTTTGAGTGGAGAATTTTCTTCTTTTTGAAACTTCTTAAATTTATGAAGAAAATTAGAACACCTTCTCATTTTTCTTTTTCTGAGATATTTTAAATTTTTAATTTGAAAACAACGTATCATATTTGTAATAATTTGTGAAAAGTATTTAAAAGATAAAAACAAAGCATCACGCCTTTCTAATTAAATATTTATCTTCATCCAACACAATTTCTTTCCCTGGATGATGAATTTAAGAAAGTAGAATAAAATAAAAAAGAAAAATAAAAGAATAGAGTTGTTTGGATTAAAAAAAAGAGTGAACGAAAAGTTTATAAGTGGTTTAATTGATGTGATTAAATAAAAAATGATAAATTAATTTAATGTGAGAAATATTTTATGAAAATATAAAATAAGATTAAAAGATTTTAAATTAAAAGAATCATTATAAAATACAATTAAAAGTTATATTTTAAAATAACAAATTAAAATAGTTTAACAAAATATCAAAATTTAAATTGTTTTGATATTTATTATCTCAATACTTTTCCTCTCATAATATACATAAAAAAATGTTTAAAACTACGCCTAATTGATTATGTTGTTTTAAAAATAATATTTTTTTTTTCGCAAATCCTTTTATCATTGCAAAAAAGGTATAGGTATAAAATATTTTTCAATTTTTTGTGCTATTTAATAATTTATTTATTCATTTTTTAAACATTCTTACTTTACGTTTGTGATTTTTCGCAGTATAATCCAAATAGACAATAACAGGAAATCAAGATAAAACATAGTCAAATTAAATAATGATTAAAAAAAGTATAGCTATAAAATAAACTAATGCTAATTTGAAGCCCTTTTGTTTGCTGGAAAATAATAATCAGCTTTTTACTATTTTGTTAGTAAGTGTATCAACAAGTCGTTGTAGTATAGTGGTAAGTATTCCCGCCTGTCACGCGGGTGACCCGGGTTCGATCCCCGGCAACGGCGAATATTTTAATTTAACTTTTCTACATTTTTTTTTTCATGAATTAAAAAAGGTTTTAACAAAACTAGCTGTGGAAGATAAGAACGTTAGAACAGCGTTAGAAAAAAAAAAAACGGCCATGGGGTGGGGTCACCTCGGAAGGCATGGCTCAGATTCAGCCGGCGACTCGGAGGCTGGTCCGAGCACCTCCGCCACCGAGCCACGGCGGTTTCCATTGGCGGCTCAGCCGGAAATGATGCGCGCCGCCGAGAAGGACGATCAGTACGCCTCTTTCGTCTACGAAGCCTGTCGTGACGCCTTTCGCCACCTCTTTGGTCTCTCTCTCTCTCTCTCTCTCTCTCTTTCTTCCAATTATATAAAGTTTCCGATTCCGAATGAAGTTTCAATTAACCGTATTCTGTTGTTGTTGTTGTAACTCTTGCTACAGGTACCAGAGTTGCGGTGGCTTACCAAAACGAGGTAAACTCTCTTTCCTTTAGAGCGAGATTTGCGTTTTAACACTTTGAATGTGAACTGACTAACCGCGTTTTCGTATTGATTCCGTCGTAGACGAAGCTCTTAGGGCAGATGCTTTACTACGTTCTCACAACTGGCTCCGGACAGCAAACCCTTGGAGAGGAATACTGCGATATCACTCAGGTTTCGTACTCGAAATTTTTAAATTCGGTTCAGGATTGGATTGCCTTTTGAATTTGCATTTTATTTTTTACACTGTTCAAGTTTTTCAATTGCCTTAACTGGTTGATTTCACTGCGAACTTTAATATTGTGAAAAAGTGCGGACAAATACGATCGATAGGATGCAAATATCTCGAAAACCTTGACGGTGCGGTCTTATTTGCGATTACAGTTCATTTTTTAAGGCCTTGTTACTGTTGTATTCATGAATTGATTTGATGAATTCGCCTATTGTTCTGAGATGAATCTTGTTGATTGGTTTATTAGGTTGCAGGAACCTATGGACTTCCTCCCACGCCTGCGAGGCGTGCCCTTTTCATTGTATATCAGTCGGCTATTCCATATATGGCAGAAAGGATTAGGTTGATTATTGCTGATTCATTGGATGTTTACTTTTCGTTCCAATTTATGTGATTTAGATGTGTGCCTGTCAAATTTCGTGACGACTTGATTGTTTGTTAATTCCACAGTTCTAGAATTGCTTCACGAGGCATTGTCCTTGCTGACTCAGAGTCTGCCGAGGGTTTTGGAGAAAATGCCCACAGGAGCTCTGGTTCTCAGATTTCTGACACTGGTCCTTTATCCTCGTCGGGACAATCTGTTACAACTCTGTCAAGGTTGAAGGGGAAACTGAGTGCATTTTGGTTGCATTTGGTTCAGAGATGGCCCTCGGTATATTAATCCCTGCAGATAGTTTTCACATTAAACATGGATTTGGAAGTCAATATATTCTTCTTTGGGTACACTTGATAATTTTTATTACAACAATAAATTATCAGGGAATTTACTAGTTAGGTTATATCAGGGAATTTACTAGTTAGGTTATAATTTGCCACTCCTATGACACTGCTTTTGTCATCCCCTTAGAATCTGTTTTCTAACAATTTGACTTCATTTAATTGGTCTAGTTAAATGCAATTCTTTATATGTTTTCTTCCGCTGAATCTAGTTTTTATTCCCTGCCACCAGATGCTCCCTTTTGTTCGTGAGTTGTTGCAGTTGGCTCTTCGTGCTAACCTTATGTTATTCTACTTTGAAGGTAATTCTCTACTTGATAGGCTCATGACAGTTGTGAAATGTGGAAAATCTACAAACAAGTTTTCTAAATCTTGCCATTCCTTCATTTTGCAGGCCTCTACTATCATATATCCAAACGTGCTGCTGGCATCCGTTATGTATTTATCGGAAAAGCATCAAACCAAAGACCTAGGTAATGTCTTTGATATTTTAAGATTTAATAAATATGTGGATAATTTGGGAAACCCCCTGAAATTGCTTTGTAAAAGGTCTGTCATGTGAATGACTAATTGTGTTATTATTCACTTGGTTTGTTTCATATGAAAGCATCAATTTGACATTTTTATAGTTGGAAATTACCTTTCTTTAGTTCCACCTACGCAATTTAATCTTTCATTTCTTATCAGTCATTTTAGTAATTTTCTCTTCAGATTTTAGACTTACAGCTCCTCTTCTCTATAACTTCGGTCCTTGGCAGATACCAAATACTAGGAGTATTTCTGTTGATTCAACTTTGTATAATAGCTGCTGAAAGTCTCCGCCGAAGAAATTTTACTTCAATTGCTGGTTCAGTTAATCAAGCATCCTTTGCATCCCACGATAGATCAGCAGGTTATTGGTGTTATTTATTCAATTATTTTTATTATTTTTCATTTTCGTAATTTATATATCTACCAATATGCATTGGACATCTTTTATTTTTCTGCCTTTCCAGTTAGTCTTTTTCATAACCTGATTCCCGTATCATGTACTACAGGACATGGTTTACCTGTTTTAAATGAAGAGGGTACTCTGGCAACTCCAGATATTGACAGAGGAAGTTGGGTCCCTGATTCTTCATCTTCTGAGGTTCAATTCTCTCATTACATTATTCTGTCCTCCCCACCCCTTTTTAATGGACAGTATTTTACTCCATGCTTGTTGAGATGTGATTGAGGTAAATCAAATGAGAGTTGGTGTGCAATATATTATTTGAAAATGCAATGGGATAGAATAGACATGTTTGACTTACGTAAGCTCTGTTTGGAGAAACTTCTCCATAAGTATTTCCACAGGAGAAAAATAAGAAGAAAAAATGAAATTAGTTTTTATCAGCAAAAATTAGATTATGTATAAAAGTAAATTATAGAAGCTATTTCATATTAGCTTCTCCAAAATTTGATCTTTAATTTCCGTATAAGCTAATTTTAGCTTAAGTAGATTTCATTTTTCTTGGAAGCTATGGACGTTGGACACGTATAATCTCCACAATGTAGGATATGATGAGATGGATATATATATATATATATGTGTGCGTGTGTGTATATGTATATTGAACATTATTATAACTTTTTTAAATTGACAATCAAGATTTATATATTTATAGTTATGTATAAACAAAGTTAGTAAAATATAACAGTCTAAACATATATTGTCACCTAATACAAAAGTGAATCCAATTTATGTATCTAAAGTCCGAAAAGTGAAAAGATTATTTAATTCATTTAAGATATGTCATCTCCTTCTTGATCATCATCATTGAAAAAAAAAACGCTTTGGCCAGATTCATCTAAAGACAAATTAACAACTTTAAAATATTCCACATTATACAAAGATAAGAGGAGAATAAATAAAAACATTTCTGAAAATACATATATAATCTAGATATTCCTGACTATATAGGATCTGCTCCTTATTTCTGTAATCATAATAAAACCTCACAATAAGTTTTTGAGTTTTTAAAATGTCAGTTTGCCTTTATTAACTTTTTGTCGTGTCAAAACTATGTTAGAGACCCAAATTTTTTTCTTAATTTGGATACCTCACTGATACCTGTCGAACACAGGGACACACTATTAAAGAAGTGTATCCGAGCTTCATAGTTGAGAAGTGTTTAAGGAGAATTTTCCTCTAATAGGCTCGTAGTTGTGCTTGAAATGCTGATGTTTAATCATAGAATCCGAACTATAAGTTTTGAAATCCGAGGATAATTTTTTAGACAGATATAAAAGAAATGTATTCTTTAGACAGATATAAATGAAAAATTATATATAGATATGTTTCAACTAGCTTTGTTCCTTGATGAATTAGATTTTTTATAATCATTTTTGTGGTTACTGTGGTTGCGGGTTTCCCCCAACTTGTATGGGCCATAATATCAGTGCTTTTCTTATGATTCGAATTGTTCACACTTTTGGCGATTTACGTTAGGTTGAATGCTGTTGTTGATAAAGAAAACACTTAATTATTTTCATCGACAAATGCTAAGATCTATGGAATTTCACATGGCATATTTAAATAAAGAGCCTCCAGAGAATTGGTAGTTCCATATCATCTCGACTATCAAGTGTTTGACAAGTCCTTTTTCTATTTGCAGCATCATTCAGCTAGTGGGGTTAGCAAGTGCACACTTTGCCTGAGTAATCGTCAATACCCAACAGCTACTTCCTGTGGCCATGTATTCTGCTGGTAAGTCTTGGTGCTTTCTTACTGCTTTGCTTTCCATTTGCATGCTTCTTTCCCTGTCTCATCTTCTGTTTTGATGTAAACCATGTAGGAACTGTATCACAGAATGGTGCAACGAAAAGCCAGAGTGCCCTCTTTGCCGCACCCCCATAACACACTCGAGTCTAGTTTGTGTATATCATTCAGACTTCTAGAATCTGCTCCTCTGTATGTACATATATAGAAGATATCATCAAAGGCAACATTTTCTTCATCCTGGATCTGACAAGGACTGTATGAACATTTGAGTTATTCATTTTTGTATTAGGATGTCAATAATTAATTTGATTACACTTTTGGGTTCAAGTTTCATATTTTTTTTAGTATAATATTTTAATGCAGTGAATATTCTTGTTGGAAAAAAATAACCATTATAATAGAACCATCACTGCATGGTGATTCTGAATCAATTGTTTCTCTCAACGGCAGGTGGGGCAACTGAGATAAGCTAACAAGCCTGCTGCTCAAATTGTTTTAGAAACAAAACTATAACTACTACAGTATTCTTCCGACCTTGACGGCTTCTTTCGGTTTTCCTTCTACAAGGGATACATTTTTATTCCTAAGTTGTATTTTCATTTATTTAATTTCTCTCTATTCATGGCAAATTTAGTAAGAAATGAAAAAAAAAGGTGAATTTCTACCAATGGAGAGCCACTTAACAGGCCCAGTTCGGCTTATATGCCAACTGTAGCGCTCTCTCTCTTTAACCTTTTAGTGGCCTTTGCTAAAGGAAATTTTGTTCGTATTCCAGAATTTTCCATATGTATGATTAAATTATGCATTATATTAAATTATCCTACTTAAAACGTGTAGTTGATTTATTCTGTGTTTAATATTTTTAACATATATATATATATATATATATTATATGCTTATTACTTATTTGCCCGTGCTTGTGTGAGTATCCAAAAAAATTATTTATGAACAATATATTTTAGTATAGATTACATAGTTTTTTTTTTTTTTTTAAAAAAAAAAAGAAAAAAGGTATTCTAGTTGTATAAAATTATTGTGAATGTCAAAGTTTGTCATTTGAATACACAAGGTTAAAATTTGAAATTAGTAATTAAACCGTGTTAAATGTAACGGACTTTGATGTATTTATTTATAAATATATAACCTTATGTGTTTAATATACAAGAGATTCGGTGTATATGTCTATATCTTTTTATCTTAATATAGTATTTAGTTGATATGATCGTTAGAAAGTATCACAGGCGTAAGAATAGGAAATTGACTGAGTATATTGTTAATTATTAACCACACTATTTTATTTCATTTCATTATTATTAAAATCTGTTTTTATCATTATTTGTGAGGTTCTCCGTAAGTCTCTTGTTTGTGAAATTCTTACTGAGAGAAATTTAGGAGAGTTATTATTATTATTAAGTTGAATGATATTTTTAACTATCAAGAGGCACTTGTCATTAGTCCTATTTTTTAATCCACTTTTTATTAATGTAAAACTTTTGTTGCCGCTGTGATGTTGCATTGTTATTGTTTAGTTTAGTGACACCATAGTTGGGAACGTCTAGTACAGGTGACCATTACGCGTCAATTATAATAATGAGTGGAATTTTAATAACTTTGCATACATCGTTCTAATCTTACCACTTTTACTGCTTTCCGTTAATATGATGGCACGTTTGACCTCCCATCTAGAATGAGCACTTGTGTTAGAGTTACCTTGTCACCCTCTTTAAGGAACTGTCCATTTTATCTTGTTTAAAGTTCATTGGTTTTTTCATTAATATTTGAAGTTTTTTCTTTTTGTTCTTCATCTATGACGTCTTTTACTATTATTATATATAATCTGTCTATCTATACCAGTTATGTTAATGTTCATCTATATATTAATAAGTTAGATGAAACTAATTATTATACTTGGATATTAAATATTAAACTTTAATTTAAGAATCACACTTATGTTAACATCTTACTTAATATGGTCATTGTTGCTAAAATTGAGATTTCTCATTCAGAATTGATGTCCAATTATACATTATACTTAACTCTACTATTCACTTATCACTTAAATAAATATTTTGTGCTTATCATACATGAGTTACCAAATTATTGTACACCAATGATACTTAATGTCTTTATGGTATTTGTCAAATCTCTTTAATATTGTTGTTTCCAAACATCTTGATCAACAATGGCTGAACATTTAGGTAAAACTCGTGCTCTTCTTCACGACTTCAATGTGTTGTTGTCTCATGCCTACATTCCTTCTAAGGAACTTGAGCAACGATCAAAGTTTTTTAAGATGTTGACCTTACATGGACTTTTTTGGTGATTATTCACATGCCCATGATCAAATTTTGGAATCCCCAATTGTCTCTACCTTTACTTCACTTGTTCAATCTTTTTACGTATGTCAAGTAAGTCAATCATTGAAATACATGCTTCCATCACCTATGTTGACTCTTCTGCTTTGGTTTTTTAGTGTGATAATCGCAATTGTCCTTGCAAGTTAGGCAAAGGGTGTCACAATTATAAATATTATCACAGGTTGACTGGTGTTATGTCTTACATGGTCATCCTCCTCGATTGGTTGTAGTTTTCCAAACTACTCATTCACAATCTTTTAATTTGGGTTCCACTTCATCTTATATGTCAAGATATAACTTACTATCTTCAACAAATTTCTCAATTAATATAACGATCATCAAGACTCTAATTTCACAACTTTTATTGCACATATAGGTGTACACATTTTGTTGGTTTCACTAACTCCAACTCTCTTTACACTTAATTTCTAGACTCAAGTATCACAAATCATACTATTAGTAATAAATTTTTTTTCTCTCCTTTATTTACTGAGATTATTTGCATTGTGCTTATACTTCTCTACTTGCTCAATACACAAGAGATCCGTTTATACCTCTCTTTTTATCTTAGTAAACTAAAATAGTTATATTTTAATTAATTTACATGTGTTAGTGAAGATTTATTAATAATATAAAAATGATATAATAAGTGTATTAAAAAAGTTGGTGATTTTAAGTCGAAAATCTAAATGGTAACTTTATTGAATTTATGCAAATTAATGAATGTTTTAATAGTATTAATAACTATTCTTTTAACTCTATTCTTGTTTTTCCTTAGCTTTTACATAGTTTAAACATTCAAGACAAGTACAAAGAAGCTTGAAAGATATATTGTCGGCCAATAATACTAACTAATATGTTTTTATTTTTAATTTTCTTAGTGCCTTTAATACACTAATAGACAATGTTACGAAGTTATAAATAATGCTGATAATATATATATATATATATATATATATATATTAATTACCTTTTTCTCGCTAATTTATTTTGTGTTATTTTTTCAGTAAATGAGAGATACAGGAGAGAAAATATACCGTAAAAAGTATTAATAATAGAATTAATTTATATTTACTATTTGAAAACTAGGTAACGGCATTATCAACACCCTTCTAGGGTTTACCGTCACGCTCCAATATATATAATGGGATAAAGCTTAAAGAAAAAGCCCTAAGTCGCAAGGGAAGGTTCTCGATCTTCTATTTTCTAAATCGAAATCCAAATGACGACGGTGATGTGTTCTTCCTCTCTCCTCTCACTAATTTGTTTGTAGCTTCTCTTTTCTGTAAATTCTACTTCCCATAACATGTTTGATGATATTTTCTCATTCTTAGGCTATAGAATTACGCTTTGTAAGTCGGCACTGTTTCGCTTAGGGTTCATTTTGGATCTCACCGTTAAAATATTTTCTACGTCTTTTGATTTAGATTTATTCATCTATTTTAATCTGTCAAATCGTTTTTTCATTTTGCTGCAATTCAAGTTCCAAAACCTAAGTCATCTTTACAGCGAGTTTGTTCTTTATATACTACTTTCTCGTGTCTGAGGATGACGATAGTGTTTTCATTGGCGCAATGTTTACTTAAGGAATGAATCGGATTACACATTCCTTGTGCATTTAGTGCCAATGATACATTTCAAATTTGATCCTACAATGGTGTGTCAATGTATCTGGACTTGTAAAATGTGCAAATACCTTCACCTTTATATAAAATCCTTTTTCATGTGTCGTGTTTACTGTATTCACACATTCCAATAAAGATCGGATGGTTCTCATTTTGAATACATAATTTAAGATAGAATTATCGATGTGAAATAAGAGTTATTTGATTCGTGATTGCCGAGAATCTAAACTGATGAGTGTTTGGATCAGTTTATTTTTTAAAATAATTGTTCATTTTTGCAAACATTTTCATTTATTTTTGAAAAAAAAAATAACGGGTTGTTTCTCCAAACTTGAGTGGTAAGGAACTTGGTCTCAATACTCAATTGTAGGGTCTTCTGAGTCTTCTCGAAATATAAGCATTGTTGTCATCCTTGGCAGTATTCAATGATGAAAACAATGCTGAAAATAATGTTTTTTTTTAGTTAGTCAAGCTTCTTTTATTATAAATCTGGAATATATTCTCACATTTTATGTATAATTTTTCTTATACAGAATGTGTTAAGATTCATTCTAGCATATTCTTGACATATATGAGCATTGCTATCCTCCTTGGTTGATTTCATAGCCTTGAGGGGTTAAATAATGAAAATAATGCTTAAAATAAAGATTTGTTGGAGTTAGTCAGGCTTCTTGTGCTGTTCTAAATGTGCTTGGAGTATGGAATATACTCCCATATTTCATAATAATTTTCTTACACAACTTGTGTAGATTTTTCTCACATCTTTTACATCTAAAGTAAAGTCTGGGACAATTTAAATAAAGTTCGAAGCCTCTATCGGTTAAGTCTTTTTGAGGTATGGTAGTTTTGTTATTGAAAATTGTCTTTCTGTATATTTTAAATTGTTAAAGATTTGGTTGCTAATTTTATATGTATTACTTACTTTTCGGGTATAATATTCAAAATTCAATTTATAATTTAGAAAAGAGTAGTGCATGTATGACAAATTTCTCAACTAGTGTAATTTTTATTTATTTTTGGATATGAAAAAATTATGTCAATATAAAAAAATAAATGAAATCATGAAAAAATAACAGGATTTTAGTTTATTATAAGAAATGATGATTTTAGTTTATTAGAAGAAATAATGATTTTAGTTTACTAGAAGAAATGATACAATGAAGGTTTAAATTAAAATCTTCATAATTCTTATTAAAATCTTCAGAATACTTCAGAATACTTGCACGGTTTTATGGTGGTTAATATTCTTCACTCATTCCTCTTTTTCTATTTTTGGCATTGTGTTGTATTATTATGGTGTAATTAAAATAAATGTAAAGTTACAAAATTGGTTTATTTATTGATAAATATGTAATGGTTAAAATAAAAATGATGTAAGTGAGTTTTATATATTGAATTAAATTAAGAGTAAGTTTGATATTGAAAAGAAAAATAAAATAAAATTAACATTTAATAATAAAATATATTTAGTAAATTAAGTATAAGTTGGATATTTGAATTTAGTTACTAATATAGAAATAATTTAAAATAAAATTGAAATTTAGCAATAAATTTAGAATTTTTTTTTGAAAATATTATATAATTTTTTAAATAAATTTATTGTTAGTTTTTAAATTATATCTAGGTAATTTTTCTTCACAATATGTAATCACTCTTCTATTCAAATTAACTTCACAATTATTTAATTACTTAATCAGAATTAATTTTAACCATTACATATTTATTTTGTAACTGTTCATTTATTTTAGTTGCACAATAGCAACACAGGTGCAAAAAAAAAAGAGAAATAGGTGGAGAATATTAATCTTTCTAAAATGGATAAATAAAAAATACACTATTTTGAGAATTTCAAATAAAAATTACACAATTTTGAAAAATTTTCCTGTATGTATCAAAACAAACTATATTATTTGATAAAAAAGTATTCTAAAAAAATTAAGAGTTAAATTTATTTTACATTTTAGCATACAATTAATTTTTTTATTATCATATATAATGTGGTCTCTTATATTATGTTTTTTAATAGTAGGATTTAAAGTTTCTAACATAAGTTTATTTTTTTAATGTATTGTAAGATTAATTTTATTTGTTTATCTTGTTAGTGGATGCGTTTACTTTGTTTTTAATGATTTTTTATCAATTGATTCATCTTTTATTTCAGTGTTCACTTCTTAATTTGTGGAAGTATTAAACTTTTTCTTCAATACACTAATACACTGAGACCATGTACATTTCTTTTTATTTATTTATTTTCACTTCCATCAAACAAAATATATAATAAACATCAAATTATAACTTAAAGTTAATGAGTTTAGTCATTGATTCGTTGTTCAATAATTATTTTGTTCTCTCTATAACTTTTTAGACATTTGGTTATTGTTCAAACTCCTTAGTAATGAAAAGATAAAATTGAATATTCAAGTCTATACCATCAATTATAAAAGACTAAGAAATATATCCAACAAGATTTATTTTTCCAAAACTCTCTTATTGTCTTCACATAATTCATCAAATAAATGAAGTAGGTGAGACTATTTAAAAGCTAAATGATGAGACTATTTAAAAAGCTAAATGCTGAACTTATGACAAAGATGTTAAGGAGTAGATTTGAAAAAATAATAAGTAATTGATGAAAAATCATCAAGGACAAAATAAACTTATTTGCCAACAAGATGAATAGGTGGAAGTCATCTTTCAACATATTCAAATGAATAATTTGATGTCAGACCCTTCGGATCTTATATATTAGACGTGTAAAACTAACCAATTATACTTTTAACTGTCAAATTATTTTTCATTGTTATTATGTAGTGATTTCCGTCCTTAATATTTAAAAAAATTATTTATTTTAGTCACCAAAAATTATTTTGCTTTAGTTATAAAAAATTTGGCAATGGGATTTGTTAGTGATTGCTAAATTAGCTTTCTGGATATGTTGGGATCAAATTTTCTGTAACATACTTTTATTAAAAAATGATAGTTAAGTTAGAGTTTTTATTACCGCATTTTTTATTACTAATTTAATGACTGATTTTGATGGTAGTCTAATATCACTTTTTTTTGTTCATATATCATTAAAATGATATTTTATTTTGCAACTATGTTTTTTTTTTTTTTTTTAGTTTTTTGTTTTCTTT
>Ga0209700_102057_pt1 | contig 41495 bp, 15 predicted proteins | sample SiratroredBW_FD_187528 | JGI IMG/M metagenome (GOLD analysis project Ga0209700, IMG submission 187528) | Root nodule microbial communities of legume samples collected from California, USA - Siratro red BW (SPAdes) (version 2) | ecosystem: Host-associated > Plants > Roots > Nodule | place: USA...
TTTTTTTTTTTTTTTTTTTTTTTTTTTTTTTAAATCAGTAAATACTCTTGAGCAGTGTTTGCTAGAATGAAATTATGGAGTTGATTTCAGAGCTTATTTTCCCCCTATAATTGTATGCTCAGGCAAAATCATGTAAATAGAAAGAATCTTCTTTTTTTCTTTGGTTGGGACGTATTTCCTCTTTTTATTCTTTTTTTCCTTTTTATTTTTGTTAACAATTTATGCAAGCTCTCTTTTTTTGTCTATCCCTGTGGGTTATGACTGATGTCTGGTCAACTTGAACATTTTTTACTGCAATTTGAAGTCAAACTTAAGAACTTACTGAGAATTATATCCCATTTGGTTTAAACCACATTATAATTGCTGTTGGTATATATCAGTTTAATCTACATAAGATGTAGATATCCATTTCAAATGTTTCATAGTTTTCTTCTGCTAGATGTTGCCAAACGTATAGACCCATCTATTTGCATCAAAATACTAAATATGGCTGAATAAAGCTAAAGAGGATCAACCAATAGGTTGTTTCATATGAGTTAGGTAAGCTTTTAATAAAGCAGTTAAACGGCGAAGATAGATTGATTTTCAAGGTAAAAAAGATGCCTTTTAATTCACAAATAAACCATTGTTGTACTTGAAATATGTAGAATTTTCACAATTGTAGAAGATGATATAATAAACTATCAAATCTAAATACTTGGAATAGTTTGCCATGGTTGAAAGATGTTAGGATAGTCAACTGCATGCCACATTCAAGCTCAATCTTTGGTGCCCCTTCCTTACCCTGCCATGGGCCAGAATAGCAAAAAAGGGCTTGTAGAAAGACCAAGTACATATTTTGTTATATTATACTGAGGATCATAAAGTATTTGATTCAGATTGAAATTTATCTAGATACTTAAAGCCCATTTTGACAATCTTATTTTGTGTTATTTATGGAGTACTGCAGATCTATGACCATGGACTTGTCTTAAAGAGCATTTTTTTACCATTCTTAGGTAAGCAATGGTTGGTGCATCATGGTTTCGAACTCTATTGAAGACTCAACGGAAGGATGATGCTCATTCTGAGAAGGCAGTGCTTGGAGTATTAGCATTTGAAGTTGCAAGCTTGATGTCCAAGCTTGTTAACTTGTGGCAGTCTTTGAGTGATAAACAGGTTGCTAAGTTGAGAGAAGAGATAACAAATTCAGTGGGTATCAGAAAGCTTGTTTCAGAAGATGAGAATTTGATTGTACGTTTAATCAGTTTGGAGATGCTTGAGAATATGGCACATGTGGCTGAATCTGTGGCTAGGCTAGGGAAAAAATGCACTGATCAAAGTTTGAAAGGTTTTGAGAATGCCTTTGATGAATTTATCACTTTTGGTTTTGATCCGTATCGGTGGGAGTTTTCCTCCAAAAAAATGGAAAAAAAGGTAAAAAGGATGGAAAGGTTCATATCAACTAATGCAACTTTGTACCAAGAAATGGAACTGCTTGCTGATCTCGAGCAAACTCTTGGAAGAATGAAGGCTTACAGTGAGTCAGATGGACCAAATTTAATTGATTACCAAAAGAAGGTTGCGTGGAAGAGGCTGGAGGTGAAGAACTTAAAGGCTAGTGCTCTATGGAACAGAACATATGATTACACAGTGAGCATTTTAGCAAGATCTTTATTTACAATATTCAGTAGGATCAACAATGTATTTGGCATTCAAGAGATAATAGATGTTGGTAAAATCAAGAATAGAAGTTCTTTGAATTCTGATCACGCTGATGGTAGTCGATCAGTTTCTGAAGTATTGAAACCTTCAGCCCAACCCTCCAGCAAAGTTCGGGCCGCATTTGCTTCAGGACCTCTTGGTGCTTTTCCTGCTACATCTCGTCCAAATGTTCGAACAGATAAAGCTAGCATGTTTCCTTCAGATGCTGGAGACTCGTCCACAAAGCCAGGCCTAATTTCAGTAAAGAACAGAAGTGTCAGATTTTTCTCAGGTCCTCTTGGAAGAAATTCAAAAAAGCCTGTCCCAGATAATGGAACAAATAAAAGCAGCAAGATTTGGAACTTTCATGGCCACTCAACTGCTGCAAGTGGAAAGGAAATGAACCCAAGACATAGTCGACTGACTCAAGTAGAACCTTTCAAAGGATCTATATTGGTCGACAGTTCTTTGGTCATTGATAGCCACTCCAGCCCAAATGATGTTCATTTAGCATCACAGAATCCCAATGACCCTAAGGCAAACCTTGTCACTCCTAGAAAAGGGGTTCATAGCCCTCAGTCAACTTTCCATTACCTGTGCAGGTTAAAGCCTCCATCTGAGTCGCTTGGTGCTGCTTCTTTAGCCCTGCACTATGCAAATGTAATCATCTTGATTGAGAAGCTGGCAACATCTCCTTACTTGATTGGTCTTGATGCAAGAGATGATCTGTACAACATGTTACCGAGACGTGTAAGAGTTGCTATTAGCATCAAACTGAAGCCATATTCCAAGGCCATGGCTGCAGCAGTGTATGATGCAGGTCTAGCAGAAGAATGGACCGAAGCAATGACGGGTATATTAGAATGGTTAGCCCCCCTTGCTCACAACATGCTAAGATGGCAATCTGAGAGAAGTTATGAGCAACATTGCTTTGTTTCCCGGACAAATGTGCTGCTGGTACAAACCCTTTACTTTGCAAATCTAGAAAAAACAGAAGCAATAATCACTGAGCTTCTTGTGGGTCTAAATTATGTATGGAGATATGCTAGGGAGCTCAATAAAAAGGCTCTTCTAGACTGTGGCAATGGTGGGGTAGATAATGGATATTCTCAACTGAATGTCTAAGCACTCTAAGTCAAGTTCATGGCAGGTTTCATTTTTCAACAAAAGTGCAGTCCCTGACAATTCATTTGGGGTGAATCTTTGAGAGACAAATCTTGGGGCTTCTGAAAATCTCAGTGGATGAGAAACAGGTGCTGTGGAGCATGAGAGAAATACCCTTATACACTGGTATTTAGGGTCAGAAATGCAGGCTTGGTGAGAAATGTTCATTTTATATATTCGGTATTATTTTTGTTTGGGGAGATCTTGCTGATTTAACTTGGATCACAAATCTCATCTTTGAATACTTGTCATGTGGGAGCATATTTATGAGCTTTATATGTATTAAATGTATTTTATATGTATTAAATGTATAGCTTTTATCAACCGGGATATTTCTATATTGATATCTGTTGAATTCTATAAATTTCTATGTTGACATCTTTTGAATGGTGAGACATAAAGATTCAAATGCTTTATATCTATAATATGTAAAGATATTTCTGTTTTTATTTTTAGTATTATTTAACAGTGTTATATCGTTTTCATTTTATTTTTTTCTTTTTAGAGTGTTTACAGACATTAATTAAAATAATATTTTTATGATCAAAATAATTAAAATATATAGTTCAATCAACACTAAATTGTTAGTAATATTGCGATTACATGAAAGATAGATTTTGAACTTACTATTTGATTATTTATGTGTAATTGGGTCGAATAATTGTTTTTTTTAATTCTTTTTGTTAAATTTTATAATTTCAAAACATTCTTTAGAATAACTTTTTCTAAAAATAGATTTTGTCATTTAATATTTGAGTAATTTAAAATTTTAAAAACAAACAGTTGGTTAATAAAATAATGAAATATATTCGATAAAATATTAATATATTATTAATATTAACTATAATTTCCGTTGGGATGAATTTGACATTCACCATAACGTAAAAAGTTAAGTTAGATTTAATGGTTTGAGTATGATACAATTAAAAAAAGAAAAAGCAACAACATAACAGAAAAACACGCGAATCAATTTATTTCAGTTGTATTGAGTCTTCGGATAATCAACTTATTCGAATTGTATAATTATTCATATTTAATTTTTACAACTGTTAAGACTAAATCTCTCATCATAAACTTTATCTAACAATTAATGAGAATATATCAAATGCGTGTCGTGACATTGATTACATGGATTGATAATGATGAAAATGAACAAGATATTTAAACAAAAATATAAATAAAATTATTATTAAGTCTTATTTTCATTCAACTATTTGTTACGTCATTCATTGCCTATCCACTGAAAGCAATGTTACCTTATTCACACGTTAAACTTCTATTAATTGTCGAATATCTTTTTTTCCTACCAAAGGAAAGAAAGCGAATGAAATTTGGAACAAGAATCTAGATTTTAAAAATTTACATATATTTACATATATACGTTCTAAACTAGGGTAACAGCATCTAAATATTTAATAGAAATTCCTATTTAAAGTTTTTATTTGAGTCCATTAAAAGTAAATAATTAATTTATTTATTTATGAAAATACGAAAGGATGTTTAAGAAGAGAAAGATAACGATAGCTTGGTTTGGAACACTGCGGCGGTAGAAACAGGACTAGAAACAAACACCTAGAATACAAGTTTGGTTTGGCAGAACATAACTTAATAATGTGACGCGGGAGCACGAAACTTACCACACCACACCATAACACGTTTGAACGTTTGGTATTCTTCGATTTGACGCAACCCTTACTCTTCTCCTCTTACATCACTCGCCGGAGTCCATCGTCTTCCGCCGGTTCCGGCATGGATGTGCCCAAGCACCGTGCCACTCGAGCAACCTCTCTCCGGGATGCCTCCGACTCCTCCAAGATGGAAGGCACCGGAAGCTGGGACGCCATCGAATGGACCAAAATTGAGGTTCCATTATTCTTTCTCTTTCCGTTTATTTAACCTTCTTCGTTTTTCTCGATTCAATCTGTTATTCGCCTCTCTCCTTAATTTATTTGCAGCCAATTGCGCGCTTCGTCTCGCATGCCAATCTCGATTTCTTGATCGAGGCCGAGCAAGTTGCCGCCGAAGTACGTAACAATTCCTTAAACTCTCTCTGTTGTTTAATTTGTTTCGAAGATTTTTGAGAATTCGCCGTTTGTCTTTTTTGTTTTGGTAATTTAGGCTGTTTCTGGTGTTATTTTTTTTTTCTTATTTATAAGTTTATTTTGGAATGAATTAGTCTGGTTTTGATTGTGTGTGTTCAGTCTGCGATAGTTTGTGGAATGTGGGGAATGAAGATGGGACTGATAATGGTAAGGGTGATCGGGTATTTGCCAGAAGTACATGTAGGGCTTGGTGCTAGCTCATCAAGGATACGTTTCAGAAGCTTAAGTTGTATTGAACTCATCATGTTCTTTTACCCAACTAGATAGCTTACTGAATTTCTTGAAAACTTGATTGGGGTTAGTGGCTCTTTTGTTTTGGTACCTCTGTGTGAATCCCAACGAGATAGCTTACTGAATTTCTTGAAAACTTTATCAGGGTTAGTAGTTCTGTTTTGTTTGCTACTTCGGTGTGAATGTGCAATACATTGTGGAATGACTGCATTCTGAGTTTGACGCATGTGACTTGCAAACAATCTGAAGTTAATATTCATATGAGAATTCTGTCCCGCAACAACTACTTGGCTCAATCATTACAGTCTGCACTCAAATAATATGATGTTCAGATATTGATTGTTATGTTGTGTTATACATCCGGTTTCTGTTTCAAGTATGTTAATATTTGGAAAATGTCCATTCTAGTTTCCCGTTTAATCGGAAACTTGTTCATAGATATTGGGTTGAGATTGCTCTGGAAGTGTGTAACGGTAATATACTCTGAGGAGCATATTAAATGAGTCTTGGCTTATTACTCTTTGATGTGTGATCACGTCTTATTAGAGGACAAATGTAGCACATATTGAAAGGAAAATAAAGGGCAGCAATAAATCACCGAAGTGGCCATCTACTCGAGCCAGGCCTTATTAAGAGCACTCAATTTAGCTCCAGTACCAAAACCGCTGGTATCCTTGGAATTGACAAGGAATTACCCCTTTTGTCCCTCACTGCTCTCTAGATGATAGGGTAACAGGGATATAGGGCAGATGGCTAGGATGCCAAAACTTCCTTACAGGGTTAAGGCTTCTAGAATGTCCCTCACTCTTAGGTTTCTTCTTTTTCTGTTAACGGATATCCCTTTTCTGTCAGCTCTTTTGGGGTGTCCCTTTGTCTTCCAGGGAACCTTCTACCGAGCATTTAAGGGCTGATTCAGCTAAAGATGTGCTGTGTCAGACCACACTGCTTAATTGCCAAATTTTCAGCTTATGCTTCAGGATACAATGAACATTGAACTATGTATTGGAGGTTTGTGGGTTGATCTTTTCAATGCCTCAGGGTGGACCTTTGACGATTGTGTGTGTTGGCAAACAATGGAGTAGTAGGTGAGAGGGAGATTAATTGTGATGGGTCAAATGGTGATGTCACTTGCTACCTCAGCCAAAGGATGCATTATAACACTTTAGAACTTCCCTAATATAGGGGCTTTTGGCACTATGTCATAGAGCCTTGGTGGTGCACCATTCATTATGTTAGATTCAAACTGGACCATATATTATTTGTATATCGTGTAATTGTTAAAAGCTCTTTTCTTCGCCCCTATTCTGAATTTTAGCCTGTTGCCATTTATAGGATGAATTTGGTATGCTTCTTTTTCTGTTAGTGTATGCATTGATCCTTTATATATATATATATGTGTGTGTGTGTGTGTGTATAAATAGGCTTAATTAAGTTTTAAGTACCTTATAAATTTGGATATTTTCAATTGAGTCCATATTAAAAATTTTCGTTCTAGTGCTCAAATTATTTTTTTATTTTTGTCTAAGTACCTTGTTGTTTGGTTTTTGCCATCAATGGGATGATGTGACCTTTACTTTTGTCTTTTGGTCTCCAATTCACTGATCAACTTGGGTGTTCCCTCTCCAATCATCTCTAACTTACTGGTCAACTCACTCTTTCATCTCCAAGAGAGAGTTGGAGGAGAATGGAGAGGAAAGATAGAAGTTGATTGGTGAGTTAGAGACGGAAAACAAAAGTGATTTGACTGACAAGCTGGAGGAGATTGGAGAGGAAATACACAAATTGATCGGTGAGTTGCGGACAGGAAAACGGAAGTAATGACTACCTCATATTGTTGATGGCAAAGTCAAACAATAGGATATTTAGACGAAAATAAAAGAATATCTTGAGGACTCAATAGAATGTAAATTTTTAATAGGGACTCAATTGAAAATACTCAAGTTTATAAGGCATTTAAAACTTAATTAAGCCATATAAATATATAACTTAAATATGTTTCCAGTCCCTTAAATTTGATTATTTTTTTTCCTTTAATCCTCCAAATTTAAATTGCCTTTTTTAGCCCCATAATTTCCGAAAATGCTGTTTTTTGTTTCTCGCCTACACTTGTTGTTAATGTGGCTAAGGACATCTACATCAACAATGAAACATGTCATTAAAATAATGACGTGGAAATACACATCTATAGGCACAGTCGGCTCTGCTTTCTTTTTTGTCAGTTTACTCATTGCTCCTTTTTTGACATACACACATGCACACACAATATACAGCTGAGTGCCAAAGTGAGCAGCTCAGACTTTTCTTCTCAATATTTCAAGTCAGTATGGAGCCAAGCAAGATGGAGGATAGTTCCCAAGTGGGAGTGGGGACTGGGGATAGGACTTTCTGTGCAAAGTGTGGGTTGGTATTATCTTACTGCATGCTCAATTTGGTAGATGACATTGCTTCCGAAAACAAATATATGGTCATAGTGCAAGATATTTGACCTGGATATGACATGCTAAATGCTGGACTAGAATGTTGAATTTTTTTATGTAAATATTAAATAATATACCTAAACTTCTTATAAATGGCCTCCAGATATTAGGAAAACAAGATATTGCCTAACCAATGCCTCCTATATATGTCCATTACTTTATTTGACACTGCTCAAATATTTAGTGCAATTGGGCAGCCAAAGAGCTAATATTTTTCTTAATTTTATGTTAGGTTTCTTATATACTCGTTCCATTACCAAAAATTAATATAGTGCACGCTTCTTCGTAGTAACAAAATGCACTGCTGTGACAAATTTGACCAAAATACCCTTATTTGAAAAAAAATGAACACTTTATTGATTTGCTGAAGTGGAACATATTATGAAACAAATTGGTTGGTTATTTCACTGTTACTTAAATACGAAAAATCGGCCAAGTGAAACCACTTCCTTTTTGTCAATGGATGGATGACTGACTAGCCATGTATTTCAGTCTGGAAGCTTTGACAGATCTCTGTCTAATTATGACTTTTGCAGTGATATAGTAAAAATTTAATATTTAGTTTAGTATATGCATTTTCCAGTTAGTTTCCCTTTGCCTTTATTTTGAGTTGATCTCTCTTGGTTTAATTTAGAGGCAATAGTTTTTGCTTTGAAATCGTCTTGAGCTTGAGATGCAAAAATAATGCTCGACATATTAAGTAGAGTTACAAAGGATTCTGAAAATATATGTGATGCATAGAAAGTGGTGCAACACTTGGAAAGGAAAAAGAGGGAGAGAGAATCTAAGCATTTCTGAACTGAATTAAAATATGATTTGGAGTTTTTTTTTTTTTTTTAACAAATCCTTACTTGCATGTACTAGAACAAAGTATACGCAAGAAAGCAACTGCTTTCTCTCCAATGTGAACCTTTGGCAATGAAAAAGGATGAAAATATACCTGGAAAGCAAATGTTCCAAGAAATTTCTCTTTGGTGTGAACCTTTTGCTAAGTTTTAATATAAGGCTTTAATATTTTAAGTTCACATTTTTCATGATTGAATATATCAATGAAACTAAGTTGGTGTTTATTTTCAGGGACATGGTGTTGTTCTTGTTAATACAGATGATGCTGGCACATTGATGGTAACGAATTTCCGTCTTATATTTCTGGTAAGTTCAGTGTTCTAGTACTTCCTACGTAACTCCTGAATAATTCTTTGTGAGGTACTATGATGCTGTAGCAGTCTTGAATTTATGATTTGGGAATGCCTGCAACCTAGAGAGGTGACTAATATTCACAGGAAAGACAATATTAGTATATAATGGTGTGATACTTAAGAATTTTGGTTGACAATCAAGACATACTACTGGCTGAAGAATTTTTGAATTTTTATTCAGCCTGACCACTTGATAAGGAGGAAGTTTTGGAAATATAATTGACTCGTTAGGTATATTAGAAAAAAATGTATTTTAATTTCCATGTTACCCAAACCTATTGCTTTGCCGTCATTAAAATTCACCTTACCATTGTTTTTGTTGATCATTTCTTCTTTTTTCCCAATCTTTCAAAGCTTCAAATATGTATGCTGTTGGTACTATTCATAGCACCTGACCTGACCGTCAAGGTTGAAACTATAGCTAAGGCATGTGTGAGCCTAGACATAACTCGTGAATGCCTCTAGCTATGGTTGATTCCAATCTTAAGTGCATCAACTTCAATTTTTACCGGTGTTAGACTTAGATGTTTTCTGACAAGGTCTGTGTCTGCTTATTCAAAATAAAAAGAGAAAAAAAGTATAGTTTTAGAGTCCCTGTACTTTTAATTTTGGACCCAAATTAAATTTGACCAAAAGTACCAGGACCAAAAACACTTTTTCCACAAAAGAACTAAAAAGTACAAATATAGTTGTATGAAAATATGTAAAATGATTAGAAAAAGAAGACAGAAGAGGGGCGGTGAAATTAATTAGAAGCATGCTGAGTTGAGTAGAGCAGGGGAGGGGAGATTTGACAAAGAAAGGACCCTGGTTTTTTGGGGTATTGTGGTATTAAAGGCAGATAAAAGCTGAGAAACTGCTATTAAAAAACTGCTCTACTTCAAAAAAATTGGTTTGGTGTGTTACATTAAATGGAGAGAGGAGAAAAAAAAAAAAATGAAGTCACTGACTGAAAGAGAAAGTGTTTATTTTGATTTCGTGCTGGTTGATGTCCCTTGATTAATCATTTAAATTCTGATAGCATAGGTGTTTCTCTTCTTTGTAAGTCACTTATGTTTTGCACTTGCAGAATCTAACTTTTGATTCATATGCTGAACATTAGCATTTGTTGTGTGGAATGTGAATTATATAATTAGTTTATGGAACATTATTTTCTTGAGCCAAATTCTTTGTTTCTTTTATTGGATACAGTTGGTGGCAATTAGTTGCCTCACCTTCATCCAATATCAGGCTAATTAAGATCCTGAGTTCTGTTGTGGATTGGTGTGCCTTTTTCTGCATCAACTTCAGTTGTTTGTCTGGGAAATTGTTACCTGCCTAGTTATTTTGTAAATAACCTTTATTGAATTTATTCTTTGATTTCCTTGCATTTTCTAGAGTGAGGGAACTAGAAAGGTTATCTCACTTGGAACGATACCACTAGCAACCATTGAGAAGTTTAACAAAATGGTAAGTTCATGCAATATTTTCTGCAAACTATTTTCTTTTGTGTGTATATTGTTATATACTTTAGTTATATTGCATTAGATTGATCGAAACTTTCTCTTTGTCTGCTTCACATATACGTTGGCATACTAATATACTATAATCAGACATATGGGAAATGAAATTCGAATAATAATTTTGCAGCGACCATGCATATCCCTTCTGTATGAGTTTTCCCAGCCTCCATTTTAATCCCATCATTTCTTCTCTTATTTTTGTTTTGTTCTTTTGCTTCCCTTTTCAATGCACAAATGTTCACGTGGACACACTTTCATATTATTTTACATTAGAATTTAGGTATTGGTCATAGAATACATGAAATCTTGAAATCATTACTGATTGTTGCATTTACCACAAATGCCCAAAGTATACTTAGACTGATTCGTGAATGGAAAATAGAACTTTGATATTTTTAAAGGTTTGTTCTGTAAAATAATTATTTTGAATGGTTCTGAATTTTTTTAATTGATTGACTGGTCAATGAGATGGATTTGTGTCATTAGGTGATATGCTGATATGATCTCAGCAACAGGAATGATTATATGTATTCTTTCTAATTGTATTAATGTTGTGAAAATTTTGAACTATATTTATATGGCGTTATGACTTATGAACAAATGACTGTATTTTGCATGACTTGATTCCGGTACCTTCTTTTGTTGCAATTATCTGGAACCTCATACATTGCTTTCTTTTAAATCTAGGTTGTAAAGGTTCAGTCAAATAGTCGTCATGTAGACAAGACACCAGCACAGAGACTGCTCCAGGTGATTGGTATGCAAAAGCTACTCTAAATCAATATTTTCTTTTAAATATGTAATTAATGAAATCACTATACAAGATTTGTACATAAATTATTAATTTTTAAATAGAAGATAAATCTTGCAATTGATTGGAAAGCTAAGTTCCCTTAAGGTTGACTCTTTAAATTCAATAATAGCCTCAACTGAAACAATGTGTTAAAGTAGCCTAAAACGCACTTCCAATATTGGTTATACCTCTATCATACCTCCTTACTCGAGATTCCTTCAGCCTTAAAGCATGGACGGTACACATGCTTGTTCTATTTTGTGCTTGAATTCAACATATTTTAGAAGAATGGGGTTGACAAAGATTGCAATCATGCCCACTTAATATGTTGTTAGGGAAGGCAGAGTTGGTTTTATATTTCTGAGAAATATTTGTATGTTGCAAATTTATGGGCACCATAAATTGCTTGCTCTTTTGGTATAGTAAATGTATTATAGTTTGAAACGTTTTACTGTAATACTGTGACGACCACTTTTATTTGGAACAATGTTGTTTTGAGTTTGGCGTAAAACTGGGTATAACTTTAAATTTTGATCTCTTAAGGGGGATTCTTTATACTCCACCTTTGTGCTATTTTAATATCTTAAATCTAAATAATTTTTTTTTTATAAGAAAAATAATATTCTTGATTTGCTTATGCAGGAAAAGATATGAGAATTTTAGTCTTCAGTTTCAGACCACGTACAAAACAGGTAATTCTACCAAGAGTTGTGACCTTGTAAAATGGTGCAAGTTCTCTTCAAGATATCTGCTTCTACTAATGATTAATTGATTTATTCATTAATATGCTTCTTGCCCTTATAACTTTTTGGGGCCTCAACATTTAAGGTTGGTTTTTGGTTTACATGCATGGAGAGCCTGGTTTAAATTCACGAGAGCCTGGTTTAAATGTAGAGCAAGTTTATCTTCTTACCGACTGTATTTAGGTTTCTATTAACCTCTCATTAAGTTTTTCATACAAAAATCGTGGAGGTGCATGAGTTGTTTCACAACCAAGGTAAAGTGCTCAACAATTAGGGGATGCCTACTGATAACGGATCATCAGCAAGAATCAGATCTAAGACCTTTACGTCAGTTCAGCTTAAATCATGACCCTCCTAATTGTGTCAATTTCCATTGGCAGGAAAAAGCAAGGAATTTAAGAGAAAATACAGAAATTTACTTATATTTTGTACGAGTTGGAATTCTTGCTGGTCTATTAGTCATTTCTTTTTTTTAATATTTTATAGCTTAGAAAATATCTGAAGTAGTTGGTACACTTCACTTTAAAAGTGTTGTAGGCTAGTGAGGATGTCAGTGGATGCTTTTTATTTTCTTATAACATGTTTTGGATCTAATGTTAATTATAAAAATATTACAGAGACGTGTGGTATTTGATGCGCTATTGAGGTGTACAAAGCCGGCAAGATTATGGGATCTTTATGCTTTTGCAGCAGGACCTTCTAGGTTTAACAACACTACTCCACTGGTCCGTTTGCTGGATGAATATTTTCGGCTTCTTTGCCTAGGTTCTTTTCGTGCATCAGTTGATATAATTGAAAATGGGTCATTCACGTTGTCAAATGACCTATGGAGAATAAGTAGTGTGAACTCCAACTATACAATGTGCCAGAGTTATCCATTTGCTTTGGTTGTTCCAAAGATCATTAGGTAATTTATCGAGGGCCAAATTTTCTACTTTTGCACTAGTTGTGATTTTTGTCTATATTGACAAGCTTGAGACCACTGAACCACTGTTTGTTTACCATGATTGTCTCAATGCTAGCGATGATGAAGTGCTCCAGGCATGCAGCTTCCGGGCAAGATGTCGACTACCTGTAGTTTCATGGTGCCATCCATGTATGTGCAGAATCTAGGTTTCATTTAATAGTTGACACGGTTCTGTTTCTTATTTTTACATTCTTTTCAGTTCTGTACTTTTGTCTTTTGTTATTTTAATTTGAGGGTTGCCTTCTAACTATATGGATTCGATGATTATAGTGACTGGAGCAGTTGTTGCACGATCTTCTCAACCCTTAGTTGGTCTTATGATGAACATGAGGAGGTAATGCTACCTATTTTGTCAAATATGCCCTCTTAAAGCAAAATACACAAATTGTTTGTTCTAGGTGCATTGTCAAATGGCACTCTGGTGGAATGCTGTTGTAAATTTTGTATAAACACTATGAGAAGTGCATGTTGTGGAAGCTTTTGGTGGGCACAGTTATTGTGGCACCATGGTGGATGATGTAACTTCAGGGTTATTTCAAAGGGTGCACTATCTTTAAAATTTGCTGCAAACACAATTTAGTGTTTTTATTGAAAAATTTGAAAATGTCACAACTCACATGACCCATGTCTTGAATAGTTACACATTCTAATATTCCTCTAAACTGTCAGTCCGTGGCCCCTCTCTGCTCCATATTCCTACTGTCATGCGCTCCTTCAGACATTTATGCTAGTCTCCAGTGCTTCTTCAGGAAATCGGGGTCTTGCTATGTTTTCTCTTCCTAATTTTTACTTTCCATCCTCTCCCTCTTTTTCCTATTCTATTCTCTCTCTTCCTCTCCTTTCTGTTCTTCCCATCAATCACATTTGTTTGTTAACAACATTCATATACTGTTTTGATAACAAAACACATACTCTAGTCTTCCTAGTTCTGTTCTAAGCATACTCTTTTCCGCTATTTACTTTTGATAATTCTGCTTTTTATTAACAAAAAAGTTTTGAAGTTGTTCACTTTCTAATTCTCTTTTTAACAAAAAGATTGAGATTCTGTTCTTCTAGAAAAATTAGTCACTCTAAGGCATAAGGATGTTAAAAGCTAAGCCTATAGACACGCCAATGGATCCAAGAGACAAACTTGTATTAGACCAAGGAAAGCCTCGGATCCAAGGAGATACAAATAGTTAATTGGTAAACTAAATTATCTCATGGTGCCACCTTTTTACTTTGCCTTTGTAGTGAGCATAGTAAGTCAATTTTTTAATTCTCAGTGTCAAGATGATTGGGATGCAGATGTTTAAGGCCTACGATATATTAAGAATGTCCTAGGAAAAGACCTTATTTATGACAATAAAGGGAAACTCAGATGGTTGGGTATTCTGATGTTGACTGGGCATATGCACCCAATGATAGACACTCTTACTTCATGATACTGTGTTCTTATCGGGAATAATTTAATATTTTGGAAAAATAGAGCAAGATGTTGTAGCAAGCACAAGTGCACAAGCAGGATATAGGGCAATGAAAGAACTTCTCAAAGAGCTTAAATTTGAGGAAAATTTCCAAATGCACCTTATAAGTCAATCAAACAACAATACACATTGTTTCTAATCCTGTCTTTCATGAAAAAACCAAACATGAAAGTAAATTGTCATCTCATAAGATAAAAGTTGCAGTATGGACATGTCACCATTAGATTTGTCAACTCTAGTGATCAACTGATATACATATTCACCAAATCTCTAGAGAACCAATGATCATATTTTTATAATTATAGATATCAGGATCATATTTGTAGTATTTTAGGATCTATATTATTAGATGATATCAAATCTCCTCTATTTATTGTATTGCTTTCTTTTTCTTAATATAAACAAATCACCTATTGTTCTAAGAGGTACATTCAATTTCAACTCAATGATTCTCTCTCTATCATAGTTTAATAGTAGTTTTAGATATGGTTTTGAAAACTGCCGGATCAGCCCAACTGTAAAATTGGTCTAGTGTCTTGTTCAAATAAACCATAAATATGACCTTGTGAAAAACCTGAAAACCGCCACATGTGAGTCAATAAAACTATTCAATTACATCATTTGATTTTTCTCTTAAAAAATGAAAAACGAACTCCGGATATTTTTCATTTAGTTTTTATTCTACATGTAATGAATATTATTTTATATTGTTAAAACTAAATCCAATCCAAGAATTATGTTATATATGATTTGCATTTTCGAGTGTACTTTTACTTTGTGTTATAAAATTTGATATTATGTTTCTTTATTATATTATTTAATGTATTATTTAATCGTTGTTATTATTTTATTAGTGCCAGTCTGACTATAGTTGAACTATTGGATCTTGAATCAACGCTTTAGTTGGTCCAATGCCTAATCTGATTTTAATTCCTTTATACTGCATAAACAGTGAGTATTTATTTTCTGTAGAAGGATGGATTGCAAGTCCGTGTAGTAGTGTGTTCGTTTAGTGTACTATATTGTGAATGGAGTGAAATGTGATTTGTTTATTTCTTATGCTGCAGTGATTTCTTTATTTATTTGTTTTATGGGGGAGAGGGGACTGTTTATATCATATGTTTTCTTTTCTTTTTCCTGGATGGTGCTTTCTTTGAATAAGTTCTTTTATAATAAATGAAATAAACAGAACACTGACAAGCTTTGTCATATTTTTTCCTCCAGCAACATGGATGAAAAACTTGTGGCTGCACTCTGTAGCAAACTAGATGGCTCAAGAAGGTAAGATATATCCTAATGTTATACTCTTGCATTGTATTATGCGGGCAATATACATACCCATTTTACCTTGTTGAATTTAAACTTAATTATAAAGAATGGCACTAAGAGTTGAATTCGGGATCACTTGTTTAGAGAGGCTTTGATATTATACCGAGGATCATGAAAAGTGAGAAGCAAGGGAAGTTTAACTGTCATTATACTTGAACCTTATACTTCCCACACCCATACGCAAATCTCCTTCAACTGGTGTTTCTGATTGGTGTTTTAGGAAGACATAGTTGGGTCACAGCTGGATGGGCCCATTTAAGGGTAGTTTTCTATTATAAACTGTAATCTGTTACTTCTATAATTGTAGAAATAAGGAGCTGATCCTACATAATCAGCTGAATATTGAATAAGGAGTTGATCCTATATAACCAGGAATGTCTAGATTATACATGTATTATAAGGACCTTTTTATTTATTTCACTTGAAAGGATTAGTTTGAAAGAACGAAGATTTTTATTCAATCCATTAATTTGAAACTGTACATCAACCTCTATATATAGAGAGCTCTAACCCTATAGTAATTCTCAGAATTTAGAAGGAATAATATATTCTCTCATTAAATTATGAGGTCATTGGACCTATATATACACGAGCCTGGTGGCTATTTTAGGAAATATTAGCAACTGATCCTAAGGAGACAAATCCCTATAATTGTGGGATTGTCCTTAAATACATAATCCTAATATTAATATAAAGATACTGCTGTGATACAGAATAAAATTACATCAAGGATAAAATATAAAACTTCCTAAAATATAAAAGTAACGTGATTTTGACACTCCCCCTCAAGCTAGTGAGTAGGTGTTCTCCATTCCCAGTTTGGATATAATTCTTTCAAAGTTGATGCCATTCAATCCTTTGGTGAGTATGTCTGCAAGTTGACTATGAGTAGAAACATATTGGGGTGCAAATCAAGCCACTATCCAGCTTCTCCTTAATAAAATGTCTGTATACCTCGATATGTTTAGTTCTATCATGCTGGACTGGGTTATGGGCTATGCTAATTGCAAATTTATTGTCACAATATAACTTCATAGGTTTATCCCACCTTAGCTTCAAGTCTTCCAATATAATCTTCAGCCATAGAAGTTCACATATTTCTTGGGCCATTGCTCGAAATTCTGCTTCAGCACTTGATCTAGCTACTACACTTTGTTTTTTACTCTTCCATGTCACTAGTTTCCACCAAGAAAGGCGCAGTATCCAGTGGTTGATCTTCTATCCACAATTGACCCTGCATAATCAGCATCAGTATATGCTTCTAGAGCTACACTTTTGTTTCGTTTGAACAAAATCCCTCTTCCCGGAGTTCTTTTCAAATATCGAACAATTCTAAGGGTAGCTTGCAAATGTGCTTCCCTTGGTTGGTGCATAAATTGGCTGACTAGGCTCACAGCAAAAGCAATGTCTGGTCTAGTGTGAGTTAAATATATAAGTCTGCCCATTAGTCTTTGATACATTTCCTTGTTCACGGCATTGTCCTCCTCAGCACTTCCCAACTTTATATTTGGATCAACTGGAGTACTTACTGGTTTGCAGGCTGTCTTCCTTGTTTCTTTAAGCAAATTAGTAATATGTTTTTGTTGAGATATGAAAATTCCTTTCTTGGAATGGGCCACTTCAATTCCCAAAAAATATTTAAGTCTTCCTAATGTCTTAATCTCGAAGTTTGTAGCAAGACATTGACTTAATATTATCTGATCCTCTTTGTCATCTTCGGTTACTATAATATCATCAACATACACCAATAATATTGTTACTCCCCCTGAAACTGAATGTTTGATGAATAAAGTGTGATCTTCTTGACTCTGTTTGTAGCCTAAATTTATCATAACTTTGGTAAATCTTCCAAACCATGCTCTTGGGGACTGTTTCAACCCATATAGAGCCTTTTTTAGCTTGCAAACAGTTCCAACAGCAACCTGTCCATCATAACCAGGGGGCAAATCCATGTATATTTCTTCTTCAAGCTCTCCATGCAGGAATGCATTCTTCACATCAAATTGTTGCAGATCCCAATCATGATTTGTTGCTAATGACAGTATTACTCTAACTGTGTTCATCTTAGCAATAGGGGCAAATGTCTCCAAGTAGTCCAATCCATATGTTTGAGTGAATCCTTTGGCCACTAACCTTGCCTTGTAACGTTCAATGGTCCCATCAGCCCGATACTTTATAGTATATACCCACTTACAACCTACTGGTTTTTTTCCAGTTAGTAAAGTAACAAGTTCCCAAGTATTGTTCTTGTTTAACACCTCAATTTCCACATCCATGGCTTGTTTCCATTTCCTATTAGATAATGCTTCAGATACAGTGGAAGTAAATATTGTTCCCATCATGTTGAATTGGATTGTGAGCAATACTAATAGTTGACTTATTATCACAATAAAGAATCATAGGCTCTTCACATGTCACTTCAAGATCATTTAGAATAATTTTTAGCTATAAAAATTCACACACCCCATGTCATATAGCTCATTGCCGTTGAAGATCCTGCTGATGCCGTAGTCGCCACTGCCACTACTGTTGCTGCCACTGCTGATTGCAAGTGTTTTTCTTTTTTCAAAATAGTTTTGTTCAATGACACCTTTGTTCTTATTTCTTTTTTTCTTCTTTCCCACTTTCACTATAATTATTTTATGAAGAATATACCTATTTTCCAGCAACAATAATGGCCAATGACCAGGACACTTCAAGAACATCCCATAGAAATGACTCGGGCTCGAAGCATTGTCATCCAATGGATGAAACAAACTTAAATACAACTATATGTAATTTCTATAGAAAAGTTACAAAAGGAGGAATTACTAGAACTAAAGAACATTTGACGACAAAGAAGGGCAATGTTTCTCCTTGCACCAAGACTCCAAAAAATTTGAGAGAAGAGCTTTGGAAATCATTTAAAGAAAAAGCAGTCATCTCTTCCATCAAATATAGTGCAACTTATCATTACAAAGGTTGCATCAAGAGAAGGGAAATATGAGTAAGATGTTCACTTTAGATGAATGGAGCAAGAACAAGTTACCTAAGGAAGCTAAAGGAAGGGAAGTTGCAAAAATTGTTCTTATGCCTTTATTTTGGAAGCATGTCGTATTTACTCTCAAAGTCATGACTACTCTTGTTCGAGTACTTCATCTAGTGGACGGGGAAACAAAAACAGCTATGGGCTATATATATGAAGTAATGGAAAAAGCCAAGGAAACAATAATGAAGTCATTCAATAACAGTGGAAGTAAATACAATGTTGTATTAACAATCGTTCATAATATATGGACATGTCAACTTCATCGCCCCTAGCATGCGGTTGGTGACTGATCACCGTCGTTTCACGAGCAAATTAATTGTCTCAGTTTAGAACATCTAATGTACTATTAGACTGTCTAGTACCAAGAAAATGATAGAATAGAAAGGGGAAAGTTAACCTTAAGTCGTCTCTCGACGAATCTAATAGTAAATCCTGTAAATTAGTGTTTAAGACTTATCAGTTAGCAAAAAAAAATTACTAATAATAACGTAAAAGGGAGGTTTTAAGGATTTCAGTGCAAGCCGGCGATGCAAAATAATAAGAAAAAGTAGGTTGATTCTCAACTTTATTCACAATGAATCCTTTCTTGATTTTCTTAAGATTATTATCCTTCAATTCTATTCATAAAGTTGAACTTAATTAAACAAGCGTCAATTGAATTCAAATCATTTTATCAGCAAAACAAGTGTCTACTAATGTATTCAATATCTCACCTCGTCTCCAAGTGTCTACTCAATAATAGGTTTATCTTTTATGCCTAGACTAAGTATACAACAGATTGATTAAGACTAAGCGAATTACTAAGAATTCTAATTGATGAAGAACAACTGAAATATCAACAAGCGTTAAAAAACAAATATAATTTCAAAAAATAGATTTTGAAAAGACCAATACTAAAGTATAACTTGTTACAGAGAAGTGAAGAACAAAACTTTATTAAACAGAAATCTCAGAATTCATTGTTAAATCACAACAGAATCAACCCAAAGAAGTTTAGCCTTCCATGAAGATGAAAAAACACAAGAATAACAAAAGGAAATTAAACTAGGTTTTATGATATGCGGTGGTGCGGTGTTGCGGGCTCCCTTCCATGCCTTCTCCAATTTCTAATTATAATATTCTTTTCTTAACAAAATCAATTTAGATTTAATTCGCAGATATTATTCTTGTAATTATCAGATTTTTTTATGTGCCAAGGATTAATTTTGCTAATATCTTCTTTTTTGCAAAACTTCGTTCTCACAATTTTTTTAAGATACCAAATTTTATTCCAGATACGCGCAATTGATTTTCAATCATTCTAGATCGTAAAATTCGAATATGTTGCGAGAGATCTCGTAAAACAAAAGATTTTACTTGCAACTTTCAAGAGAGGATCAACTGTAGAAGTTTTTGATGAGTGTAATGAGTGGTTAGTGAAACAAATAATTGAAGATAATCATAATGAATAGGGGAGAAATGAGTTGGTTTTTGATGATAATCCCACTCTTAATTGGGTAGGTGTTGGAGAACTAATAATTTATAAAGGAGACAAGCAACCAATAAAAGAAAGCAACCATCAAGTGGTGTTGTTATTGGATCTTCCATTCTTCTAAGAAAGGTCTAGTTGCAACTTCAACCCCCAAAATGGAGGGGGCAAAGAGAAGATTCAAATTGGGGTTGAGAATGAATTGCATGATACCTGTGATTCTAAGTTTGAAAAATTACTGAACTTTGGCACGAGTTTCTTTAAAGGGAAGAGGAGGAGGAATATGCTCCATTGGATAATATTGAAGACAATTATGTTGGGATTGAAGAAAAGTCATATAATTAGAAATTTAAGACATTTATTTTATGTTTTGTTATTTTAAGTTTTGAATTTGAAATTTGTGGTGTTTTGATTTGATGTTATTGTTATTTGAATTTCTAGACATATTATTATGATAGGTATGATTGTCTCTTTCATTGTTTTTGCATTACAGTTATATTTCTATATTTTTCTTTAAATTATCTATATGTATATATTGTATATATTTTGACCGCAATGCTTCCACCATAAGCCATTATGGTTTTCGTTATAATTTAATAAAGGATTTTTAGGGTTTTTGATATTTTCCGTTATTTGATATTGACAACTGTGCTCAGAAACACATGGTTTCATTTCAATGTTTCTCTCTTCCCTAGAGTTTAACTTGGTATCTAAAGTCTTTTTGAAAATTGTGTTGGCCCAGAAGACCCTCGAAGACTTATTTTTTGTGAACCTTTCTTCAAAGTTCACTCTCAACTCTCATTGTTCCTCTCAGTTTTTTATCTCTCTTCCTTCAAGTTTGTAAAAAAAATGTTTGATCCATCTCCAACAACATTTGAAGACTTTATCAATGGTGTGTGACATGCCAATCAATGGTAACACCACTTTGGTGGCCCACACTGATAACTCATGCTGGTCTCGCAATCTCCTTCTCTTGGTCCCTAGGTTATTGATTTTGGTGCAACTGATTACATATTTAGTAAACATTATTGCATATCTAGTAAACGTTATCTTTTCTCTTCTTTTACTAGTTGCCAATTTGCCTTTTATAAATGTTGCCAATGGTTCACTAACACAAGCTTGCAACATTGGTACTACCCAATCCGTCCCATCCCTGATTGTTGACTTTGTTCTTTATGCCCCTAATTGCCCTTTTAATGATTGTCTATTGTCAGATTGACCCAATCCCATTATACTAGTCTCACCTTCACTAAAAATAATGTTACCTTGCAGGATTGGGTATAGGTTGGACTATTGACATTGCACACGAGTCACATGGCCTTTACTATCTTTTATACATAACTGTCAATATGTGCATTAACGATTCCTCTAAAGGTGATTAATGCTTGATTAGGATATCTCGAGTTAACAATATTGTAGACGACGGTGTCAAGTTAATTAGGAAAACATGTTTGTCATTGTTTTCCTAATAATCTTAATAAACAAGTTTTGTCTCGTTTTTCTTTAGTTTGCTATGATTTTTGGGGTTCTTTCCGTATTGTTACCCTTTTTGGTTTTAAATATTCTGTTACCTTCATTGATGATTATTTGAAATGTACTTGGGTTTGGTTGATGAAGAGTTCATCAAAAGTGTTTTTTATATTTAAAAAGTTTTTTCATGAAATCAAAAACACAATTTGGTATACCCGTATGTGCTTTTTGCAGTGATAATACTTATGAATATTTGACTAACCAATTTCAGTAATTCATGAAATTCAATGGTATCCTTCATCAAACTTCTTTTCTTCATACTCAACAAATTGGAGTAGCTAAATGCAAAAACAAACATATGATTGAAACTATTTAAACACCTATTCCTCATTAATCTTCCTCACTATTTTTGGGTGGGTGTTGTCCTTACAGCATGTTATCTTATTAACTTGATGTTACCATCTGTCGTTATTACCCCTTTATGTCCTTTTTCCACAATCCACTATATATACTCTTCTTCCTCCACTTGTTTTTGGTTCCACATGCTTTGTACATAACCCACACCCAGTTGAGATAAACTTCCTTCTCAGTCTTTCAGATGTGTGTTCATGGGATATCATCGTTCTCAGAAAGGGGTATCGATGTTTCTTTCCTGATCTTTGTAAGTATTTTGTTCATTCTAATGACAACGTATCTAGTCACCTTCCCACCATTGTCAATCTTCTTCAACAGCACCACATGACTTAGAAATAACTCGGGATGCTTCTCTTGCACTACTTCAAGTATATCAACATCGTTCACAGCCTATTGATATTCTAGTATGGAATCCATCTTCGTCAGATAATGATACAGTGGAGGTCATGCCTAATCTTTACCCAAAGTTATCTTCGTACTGCATTTGGCCCCATCTTAAAATAATTGTCCTATTCAAGAAGGTACACATTCAACCTGTAACCCTTCTCCCCATTATACAAACCTTAGTTAACACAGACTTTCCGCCATACATTATACCTGTTTGTATCTAAAAGAAATTATGCTCTCGACATTCTAGAAGAAATAAGGATGATAAATGCTAAGCCTGTAGACATCCTAGTATCTAATTTGTATCTGACCAAGGAGAACTTTATTCCAATTTTAGGAGATACAAAAGGTTAATTGGTAAGCTAAATTATCTCCCTGCGATCTGTCTTGACATTACCTTTGCAGTAGTAAGTCAATTTTTAAGCTCTCCATATGAAGACCATTAGGATACTATCGTACGAATCCTAAAATAAATTAAGAAGGCTCCTGGAAAAAGCTTCATTTACGAAGATAAGAGAAATACTCAAATTGATGGGTATTTTGATCCTGTCTGGGCAGGGTCACCAAGGGATAGTCATTCCACTTCGGGGGATATTGTGTTCTTGTTGGAGGCACTTTAATATCATGGAAAAGTAAGAAACAAAATGTTGTGGCAAGGTCAAATGCAAAAGCAAAATACAAGGCAATAACATTGGTGACTTGTGAGCTCATATGGCTACAAGCACTCCTCAAAGAGCTAAATTTGAAAAAAGTTCCCAAATGCACCTTGTGTGTGACAACCAGGTAGAAAACACGTTACCTCTAATCCTATCTTTCATGAGATGATCAAATATATTAAAATGGATTGTCATTTGGCAAGAGAAAAACTAAAGTCTGGAGACATCAATGCTAGATTTGTCAACTCTAACAAACAATTGATTGACATAATCACCAATCTCTAAGAGGACTAGTGATTGATTATATTTGCAACAAGCTAGGCACATATGGCGTATATGCTCCACCTTGAGGGGGAGTGTTATAATTATAGTATTAAAGAGTTAATCGTATATAATAAGGGGAATTTGAAATAAGGAGCTGATCTTATATAATCGAGAATATCTAGATTATATATGTATTATTAGGAACTTCTTTATTTCTTCTAGTATCATATCTTTGTTATTAGAGGATATCAAATATCTTATATTTATTGTATTAATTTCTTTTTCTCGATATAAATAAAGTATTTGTACTGTCTCAGAAACACACGGTTTTATCTTAGTGATTCTCTCTTCCCTAGAGTTTAGCACTTACTATAAAAGGGGTTTAATGGGATACTGCTGGGGGACTTCTGAGAATTAGAAAGTTGTAAGGAGTTGACCAGACCTCTTGAAATACCCGGAGCTTGTGTCATTCTCATGGGCAGATATTCCCATTAATCAATAAAAAAATACCTTCTCTTCTATATTTGTCAAGAGTTCTATCAATTTCCTTCCCATTCTTGCTGGGAAAAAGCCACCTGAATTTTTTGGCCCTAGATCAAGCATTTCAATACGTAACTATACTTCCATTTAAATATTCTACTGACAGAATATATAGTGCTATTTCTGGTAGTTATGTACCTGTTTTGTATTTGTGAGGGAGTGTGGTGGTTGTGGTGTAATTTGGTGCAATTCTCTGCATTTTTGAAACTTCTTTCCAAATTATATTTCAGAAAGTTATATATTGTTGATGCACGGCCAAGAAAAAATGCATTGGCTAATGGAGCCATGGGAGGTGGTTCAGAATCATCATCAAACTATTTTCAATCCGAGGTTGTGATAGGCTTGAACTGACCAGTTGTGATTTTTTGTTTTTCCAGTTATAATTATAAATTTGACTTTATTTCTGAAGTACCTGAATTCTTATTTTATATTACCAGGTAGTCTTTTTGGGGATAGACAACATCCATGCGATGAGAGACAGCTTTGTTCGGCTCCGAGAATACATGGACACTCATGGCAGAACGTCATCAGATGGAATGTCCTCTTTTTTGGTTAGTCTGTGCATGTTAGAACATTTTATCTGTTGCAGCTTTGGATGTATTGAGTGGGCTATTAGAATAACGCACTTTGGAGCTGTTAGTAAACTGTTTTGATAATTTTTGCGTTGATTTTTTTTTTTCTTTAATTTTGAAAAGTTTAAATGTTAATCATGATGTATGCACAAAAGTGTTTCTCGTATACCTCTACAAATCATCCAGCATGGTTAAACAATTTAAAATTAATACTGATGGCATTTTTAATACTTTTCTACTGAATTGTGTTATGTAGGGTTGTTCATAAAAACCAGGGGAAAAAGCAGAAAAAAAAAAAAAACCTATTTTTTATATTAAATTTTGGATTTGATTTCGAAAATCAGTAAAATCCAAACCAAACTTATAAGTATGCTGATATTTTTATTTATAAATTTATGAGATCACTTATATTTACATTTATATTTGAGTAAAAGTATATAAATGTAATTATCATTTTTCAAGTTGTAATTTAATAGTATATATTTGAAAAGTTGTACGACTATTAGCTCTATAATGACTTCTAGATTAGATACTTCATGCTTTTTATTTTTTTATATTTATTATATATCTTAGTATTTTTTTTTAGTACTTCGAAGAAAAATGAAAGTACGACTGAAATTGAAAACTGATTACGACTGAAATTGAAAACTGATCCAATCGAAAATGATTTTAGATAGAGTGGATTGAATTGGATTTAAATTTTAAACCAATCTATTTGTATGGTGAATCAATGATTGATTGGATCAGATGATTTTTCTTTTCCAAACTGATTTAACCAAATATTGAATACCCTTAGTTTATGATTGACTAGGTTAACTTTGCTGGGGATCAGTTAACATAGTCTGTTTCTAATTTTTCCGAATTATATTCTCACTGTTCACGGGTGTATTTAGAGACAAGGTGGGTCAACGTGGGGTGGTGGCAATCTAAGTAGTATGTCTGCTTCGGTATCAACGCTTGGAGACAGTGGATGGTTACTGCATGTTCAGAATGTGTTGGCTGGAGCAGCTTGGATTGCTGCTCGTGTTGCAATGGAAAACGCTTCTGTCCTTGTGCATTGCAGGTGCTAGTCTAAAACTTTGAAATGCAGATTGAGAATTATCAGTATATTCCTTCTGATAATATTTAAGTTTATTTGGTATCTAGCAGCCTTACACCCCCTCAACTCCCTTTTGTTTAATGCAGTGATGGATGGGATAGGACAAGCCAGTTGGTTTCACTTGCTAATTTGTTGCTTGATCCATATTATCGGACATTCACAGGGTTTCAGGTAAGGGATTGGCATTACTCAACTAATTGAATATAATTCTATTTGAATGTCACCATAAGAACATTGCCAAGTTTTACTATTTGACATACCACATTGTCAACTATCATATTTTTTAAAACCTTTTGGAAAATGAATCAATACATGTGCTATTATTTTGCTTCAAATTTTTCTTCCTTATGCAGGCACTCGTTGAAAAAGACTGGCTTGCTTTTGGTCATCCATTTTCTGATCGGGTGGGAATGCCATCTGTCTCTGGAACTGGCAACATGGCTTTCGAGTTAACTAGGCAGCCTTCAGCCGGAAATTTCTCACCATCACCTGTGCGCCAGTCATCGGGAACATTCTCGTCACAACCTCCAGCTTCATCTCACTCACACAACTCAAACAACTATTCTCCTATTTTTTTGCAGGTTTGTTTCTTATTTTAGATATAGATTTAAATGGTTTAGGCATTATCCCACCAAACCCAGTGGGAAGAAGGGTTCTGTTGTTTATAGGCATCATTTAATCGACTATGTAGTTTATAATAATTAACTGGGTTATGTTTTCTCGTTTTTTCCTTCCTAGAAATCTCATTTAAATTGAGACTGCAGGATACGTTTCATTTTCTTTTTTAATGGCTTAAGCTAATTCTTTCAAGGTTGATATCATTACAAATTTGATGGTATTGTTTTAAGCTACGAAGTACATATTTTTGCGTTGCTTTAAGTATCAAATTGTGGTACCTGTTTCCTACACCGATTCCTGTATCTGTATGACTCGTACTGGACACTCTTTAGCTTATTTTGGGGTTCGAAGTTTTTAAAATTGTATTTAACTACAGGCGTGCTCTTCATTTTTAAGGATGATTTTGTATTATTCACTTGAAATGATGGTTGGTTAATTTGATTATGCTATTATACTAGTGAGTTAGCTTGTACTCAAATTCATTTAATGGCATTATTTGTACGCATGCATAAAATATACCAATTTCGGCTTGGCTTTGATTTCGTGGAGAGTTGCATGTTTAGGTTTGGAGTTTGGATGGCTTTGTTCTATCTTTGCCTTTTAGAATTGGTGGTCTACTTCGATTTGAATCTACGTTTTGTATAACAGTTATCTTCAGTGTTTTTCTATTGTGAACTTACTTTCTTGCATTTGTTTCAGTGGGTTGATTGTGTTTCACAATTATTGCGGATGTATCCTTTTGCTTTTCAGTTCTCTGCGGTATGTACACTTGAATATTTATGTAGTTGTTTCGTTGCATGGTTTTCTTTCTAATATTTTCTTTTAGTAACTTATATTTTTTAATGATCCAGGCTTTCCTGGTGGACTTCATAGACTGCATGCTTTCTTGTCGTTTTGGAAACTTCTTATGTAACAGGTACTTTGTTTGTAACTTGTCTCCTCCATGGAATGGATGTGGCCATTGACCCTCTCTTTTCTAACTCTTGTCAGTATGAATGTAGTGAAAGATACAACGTAGTGTTGATTAGGTTTCACTAGTAAGACATAGTATAGGATTTAAGAATCATAATATCATAGCAATATGGATTTTTTGCTCATAGGCTGACATAGTAGACAGTTGTGAAAAGTTAAGCTTCATTTTTTTACTGCAGTTGTGTTTCATCTATCCCTCAAATTTTGTTATTTCACTGAGACAAAGTATTCTCATCGTATATTTATAGCTGTCAAAATGGGTTATCGGGTACGATGGGGTCAGTTCACCTTGACCAACCTCGGACTCGCCAACCATAATTTAGGTGGACCAACCTGTTTAACCCACCAACTTGTATTAAACAAGTTGGTCTACCTAAATTTTAAAATACTTATTTTAAAAATAAAAAATTTGACTTTTTAAATTTTTTTGATATATTTAACCAGACATAATACATAAAAATGAAGACTCCATAATTAAAAATTGAAGATTGCATATCATACATAATTAAGAATTAAAAATGTCATACCAACTCACTTTTCGGTCCTTGTAAACTTTATGTTTTCTAGGATAGTTTTATCTATCTATTCCAAGTTTTTAAATAATACAACATGAATTAAAAAAATTAAAATTTTCATTTAACATTATCTTTGGAATTAGGTGATTTAATTTTTTCTAGTTTTAGATAGGTTGGTGTGTCAACCTATCCACCACGATTTCAATCTACGTGGACCTAGGTGGACTGGGTCATAGGTGGGTTGGGTCTAATTTTTTGAATAATTCTAAAAGGATTTTCATTCTGATCCAGTCTCGTCTGAACATAATAAGCCAGGTTGACCTGCAGGTTCGGATCCCTCTAGGTATATGTTTACTAGTTTGCTATAGCTACCATCATTGTTTGACAAATAGAAGTTTGTGTGAGCGAATTCTCAAATCAGTCTTTCTCTATCCATTATATCAAACTGCATCTTTTTATATTTATATTTATATGATGTTCTGCTTGTTCACTCAGTCAGCACTTTCTGTGGTTATTCTCGGAGATGCTTACTGTTATAGTTTATGTTATCCTGGTATGCTTTAACGAGCTCTGTAACCGCTACCCCTTTTAATTTTCATTCAAAGCCATATATGTATACCGCAAGGGTACTCAACCTTACTCAGTAATATAACCTATAATAGCACATGATACTGGTATGATGATTTCATTTTAAAACATGAAGTGTTTGTCATTATTAGAAATGGTTAGTATTAGGAACATTGCACTTTTTGTATTAAGGTTAGCAATAAAGAAGACCTCATATCTGTGTCTCTGTTAAATGATAAAGAGGAATTAACCTACGTCTCCTGAAATCGTGTTAAATGACACTCGCATCTCCTTTAGTCTATTAAGACACTTAACTTGCTAATGTTTTTGTTAAAAGAGACATACATTCCCTCTAGTTTTAAATAGACATTCACATTCCTTATGTTTTGAATAAATGACATTTACATTCCTTATGTTTTTAATAAATGACATTTACATCCCTTATATTTTAATAAAGTGACACTCACCTCACTAATTTTAAATTTAAAGAATTCTTTAACTTTTATATTTTAAAATTTTAATTTGTAATTTTCCTACTTCTTTATTATGTTTAAATAAAATAAGGTGTCACTTTATTAAAAACAGAAGGGAGGTGTATGCTTATTTTAAAACTAGGGGGCATAAATGTCATCTAGCATGACCTCAAGAGAGGTAACGATGATAAATGTATCTGGGGATGAAAGTATTGGAAATGCGAAATAAGTATTGGACAAATTGCAGTTGTCCTGATGGTGGTTATTGTATTTGTTCTGATTAACAATTCTTTTAGTGAGAAGGAGAGGCAGCAATGCAATGTTTTTGAAGCATGTGGATGTCTGTGGGTATATTTAACTGATTTGCGGACATCAGAAGGAGGTTCCCATGTGCATTACAATCCCTTCTATGATCCACTCAAGCATAATGGTCCCCTTCTGCCCCCAGCAGCAGCATTGGCCCCCACGTTGTGGCCCCAATTCCACCTTCGTTGGGCATGCCCAGAAGAAGCACAAGCTGGGGAGATTGAAGCACAATGCAGGAAGATAGTTATGAAATGCTCTGAGATGCAGAAGGTAGTTATTTTCCTCTATTTTCTGATTTGACTATGACCCATTTAAAAAAATATTGTCTTGCTTCTTTTTTGGAAAACCACTACTCTGATTAACACATGTTTGTAGCTCCTTAATTTTGGTGACTGGCGTTTACTTTTTTCTTGTCAATTATCAAAAAAATTATTTATTTCCTTACAATGCCCTCTGTGGAACTACTGATCTGTTTGGGATGGTAACAGGCTAAAGAAATGGCAGAAAGAAAAGCTAAAGAAGTTACAAATTCAATGGAGTCATTGAATGCAGAATTACGACGGGAGAAGCAGCTAAACATCTCAGCTATGAACATGGCAAAGAGTATGAGCAGAGAAAATATGGCCATAAAGCGTGCAATTCAGTCAATGGGGTGCAAGGTTCATGTCTCTGGTGGTGGTGAATGCACTGTTGACATTGAAAGCAACCCAGACGTTCTGTGCTGTTCCTCTAGAAAAGAATCAAATAGTACTATGCGTGATGACAAAATGGATCTGCCTGTTTCAGTTCTAGTTACAGCAGATGATATTGATGGAAACAGTGGGATTGTTCGGGTATGTGAAACCCTGTGCCCGTTTGGCTCTGGGGGTGGACGCTGCAGGTGGCCAAATGGTGGTTGTGCTCAGCTAGGTAGCCAATATGTTGGCCTGAAGGCAAATTTTGATGCATTTGACCAACTGTCAATTGATGATAGTTATTTCAAGTCGGAGTGAGCAGGAATTTGCTTCCTAAAAGACTGGCAGTGAACGGCTGCGTAACCAATTTTGGTTTCTTTAAACAATGAGAATGGTTGATTCTTTTTAGCACTCCTCGTGATGAAAAAAGGGGAGAAGTAGACGACGTTGTCATTTTTATAGGGTCTCGGGAATTGTACAGGTTATGGGAGTTGGCAGGAGATCATCACGGTGCAGGCGTCTGTATTTGGGAATGCTCAGTACATGTATTGGGTTGATGCGCATCATGGTGGTCGACATTGATATATGCATTGTATATTTGGGGGGCAATAGTCGCTGAATCATAATTGTTGAATAAGATCAATTTTGTACAGATAATCAAGTATTAAATTTTATATCTAGAGGGATCAATGTATATAGCAAGTATAATTCGTGACCCATTAATGACGACTATCTACCTTGATATCCTGCTCTGTTTGTTGGGGCTGCTTAATTTTATTTTTTGTGTTAGTTAATTGCAGAAGATGGTGGTGACTTGCAGAAGACAGGAAAAGGTTGAGGTGTTCAATAGGTTATGGCACTGCAACCTACCTGTGTTCCCCAAAAATAATTTAAATGTGTGGATATAACTGTCATTCATGTCAGTATAATAGTGAAGCGAGTTGCCAAAATGATACGTAGGTTGAAGTTCTGGAGTCATGTTTACACGAATAAGAAAGTGTAAAAATGTCGAATATATTAATACATGTATAAAACCACTTCCACTAGTGGTGTTTGAAAATATTATTATATACATTGGTTAAAAAGTACAAAAATTTCAGTAATTAAGTTACATTTGTATTCCCTCTTCAATCAGTCGTGTGTGGTAAATAAATACATTATGGTCACAGGTAAGCATCAATTAAGAAAAAAACAAAACACGTTAAAAACAAGGGACGTAATCTGATTACAAGAAAAACATACACGATTAACTAGGAAGCTGATGCTCCACCCTACCGGTTTGATCGATCAAAGTGCCAACTTGATCTCCACATAAAGCTCTTGAAACATTCCCTGGTTCAAGCATGTTGAAAACTACAACTGAAGAGAAAGACTGCCTCAGAAAAAAAAAAAGGTTTAAAGGATGATTACACGGAAAGAAAACAGTGAGAAAATACCAACCAGGTATTCCATTCTCTTCACAATGTGCCAGTGCCATCGTATCCATGGATGCGACGCCCCTAGAAACAACTTCCCTAAAGGAAATTCGATCAAGGGTTACATTATCATTGCGGGGATGGCAGTCGAAAAAGACACCATTCACAGTAGTACCTTTCAGAACCACATCAGCATTAACTGGGGAAAAAACATAGTTGGAAGACTGTCAAATTCACTCCTACTCAAGCATCAAGCATTGAATACTGATGTGAGCAACAATGCCAGTATTATAGAACACATGATTAGGACTGACATCATAACATAAAACAAAGACGAGATTCTAGAGCAGAAGGGTAAGGTCATACTCTCAGAAGCTCTGAGAACTGCAGCTGTATCGGTGGTAAAAAGTGGATTTCCTATGCCAGCACCAACACCACCAAATATGACGACCCTTCCTTTCTCAAGGTGTCTAATAGATCGTTGCCTGCTATATGGCTCAGCAACCTCAGGCATCGAGAATGCACTTTGAACACGTGCCTGAACACCCAGCTTCTCCAAAGCAGATTGAAGTAAAATAGAATTCATCACTGTTGCCATCATACTTGTTTTTACAGAAAATAATATTTAGCCAGGATGAAATCAGCATCTGGGGGGCAGTGGGGCTATTATTCCATTTTATCAATTCTCAATTTTAAGTAACATAGTCAAATAAAAAGCTGGTTGCAGTGTAAAGTTGATATTACAACACATTATGCACATCTTAACATTGAAAAAAAAAATCTGTCTTACTCTTAATCAAAAATCCCAATTGTAATTTTCTCAAACTCATCCTATTTTATACAAATGGAGCCTCACAAAATACAATCAATGAAAGAAAAAATTTGGTTAATCAGTATAAATAACTTAATAAAAAAAATAATCAATGTATGTATTATTTGCTAACAAAGCACTAAAATCACTTACCCTATTTGGTATGCCGTAGGTCTATCCAACCCTATAGCAGACACCCATGCATCGCCACAAAAGAAGTTACGACCACCAACAACAATGGCTACCTATATAATTTAGCTCCACGCAACGTTAACATAAACTAACAGGCAGCGTAAAAAAATTATTGAGCAGTAAAGAAGGTAATGAATACCTCCACCCCAAGGCGGCAAGCTGTTGCCACTTCGCTAGCAATCTGCATTGCCACCTAATGATGGAAGGAAGCAGTTGAATTGCAGTTTCCAGTTAAGTATCTAAGAGTAGGAAGCGCAATCTATTCATTCAAATATCCTCAACAACCAAATATCCAATGAATGTTTAATAGAACCAAAAACGAAACTGGCACCTTGGGGTCAATATTCTGGCAGTTTCCAGCCAATGCAGAGCCACTAATTTTAAACAGAACTCTCTGCCATTTCAGATTTGACTCCGGTTTTGTTTTAAGGTTGTTTGCCACGACACCGTTGTTAGGGCCATATCTGCTCACAGAATCATCACAAACAATCAGGGCCATGCCAACATCTCTTACACCATAACACATCAAGAACAGCCAACTATAATTGAAGCAACAATAAGAACTAAAAAACATGTCCTGTAACACCATCAAGAACGAGACTGACTACACCAAGTTTACAATAACAATAAAACCTTGTCTTTGTTGTAGATAATTCAGTTAGTGCTGTATGTTAGTTAGGTAGTTAGTGGGCTGTTGGCTAACTGCTCATAATAGTTCTATAAATAGTAATAATGTACTGTAATACATGTGTGTGAAATGTAAAATTTCACATCTAATCACCATATCTCTTGTCTCTTTCCCTTTTCTTCTCTGTTCTTACGAGTGTGTTTAGTGTGTGTTCTAACAAATGGTATCCAGAGCTATTTTGATTGGGGACCTATATGTGATGCCCACTAAGCTTGTGAGGTATTCTGCTGAGTGAGAAAACCCCCCTTCCTATGTGGGTTTTCTATCTGTTTTGCAAATCTTTTTGGTGTGGTTTTCAGCAAGGTTCAGAGTGTTAATCATGGTAGGTTCTAATGGGTTTTTTCCTACCAACTTGACAATTCTTGATAGCAAGAACTTTAATCAATGGATTGGAGTTTCAAAATCGGTGTCGTCTTTGGTTTCCAAGAAGTGTTGGAAATTGTAAAGAATGGTGTTCAAGAACTGGAGGAAGGTAGTACAGAGGTACAAAGGACAATTAACAGGGAATATAAGAAGAAAGATTGCAAAGCTCTCTTCTTGATCCATCAACATGTGGGTTCTGCCAATTTTGAGAAGATATCTTTGGCAAATTCAGCCAAGGCTGCCTGGGATATTTTGAACAAGTCAAATGGAAGTGCTGATAAAATAAAGAAAGCGAAGCTTCAACTTCCTCAAACCTGTTCTTGATTTGTCTAGGCATAAAAGAGGAATTAACATCAGCAGCAGTAGTGTCAACGATAGCTTCAATCTTATTAAACCAATGCCACTGACTAGTGTCAATGCAACCACTTCCAATTCTCTGAACCTCCACCTTATACCTCTTCTTCAAATTATCAATCTTATTCTTACACTGCTCCACGCTCTTCTCATGCTTCACCTCTCCGCCACACCGTTCCCCCACCGCCTCCGCCACCTCCTCCCAGTCGCGCCCACCGAGGTTGCCGCGGTTCAGCTGGTTGAACTTATCCGTGTACGCTTCCAATAGACACGCGATCGCCGTGTCGCTCCATTCTTCTCTATCCTTCCGATAATCGCCGCCGCGGCGGAAAGCACCATCGGTTGCCGGATCTGAATCGGCAGCACATTTGAGCTTCTTGTTGTAGTAGTAAGGACTGCCGGCGGCGGAGGCGCGTTTGGAGCCGGATATGGCAGAGTCGTCAGAGAAGGAGGAGTGGGGGTAGTAGTCGGCGGTGACGGAATCGGCGGCGAGGAAAGTGGTGAGGCTAGAAGAGGAAGAGGAAGGGAAGTGGTGCAGCGTGGGTGCGTGGATGTGAGGCTGCGCGTGGGAGGGAGAGTTAAGGAGGGGAAAGTCTTCGGTGGCCATTAACAGAAAGAGTGACTGGGTTCGTTAGGGTTAAGGTTTGTGACGGAGGGAACAGAGACGACGTTATCACGGAGGCTGTAACGATTTCCCGTCATCAAACATTGGGTTAAGGGTTGAGCTGTTTGTGGCCCTCAGTTCTTTCTGTGTTTTAACAGATAAACCAAAACGAAGGTGTAAAGAAGCCTACGCAGGTAATCCAAAACACGATGACAAACTCTGTTTTATTTTATTAAAAAAACAAACTATATCACTTTTATTACACTTATTTACATTTTTAGTATATAATTTATGTTTTTATTTATAATTTGTCATTATATATTATATACACCATTTATTTCTATATAGTTATTTTTTAAGAAAATTTTGCTCCTTTTTACTTTTAAAATAATATAACTTTTTTCTATATTACTTTTCTGCTTTATTTGACTCAAAGGGATATAATAGGTAATTTATTTAAAATTACATTAAATATAAAAAAAAAATATTTTTCTATGTAATATTATATAGAAAGAAAAGAAATATGATCTAGTATCTATCTAAATGTTAATTTGTAAAGAGATAACAATTTTCATAATTAGTTTCTATGTACATTTTTTTTTCATGATTTTAGTCTTATAGTTTTGATAGCTATTTGTTATCATGCTAAATTTTATTCTATTGTGATAACTTCTTTATAACATAGATGTGGATACACAGAGGTGTTATCTATATTTATGCATTATAAAAGAGTTTTCACTAGTTGTGATTTATATCATTATATAATCTCTTAAAATTTGCATTACACTATTATTTTCAATAAATAAAAATAGCTTTATTATTTAATAATAATATAATTATTATGTTTTTGTACACAATTTTTGAAGGCTCTAATAGCTTCAAAATTATCTCCAATCAAATCATATATAGAAAAAACTGTTTTCGTTAAACTTTAATTTAAAAACAAAATTTCAATATTTCTAGTGCAACCACTGACAAATCACTCCTCCAAGCACCTATCCATATTCGTTTCAATGATACCTACAAACAAATTATCCATCTACAAATGTCTATAAATAATAATAATCCATATTCGTTTCATTGATACCTACAAACAAATTATCCATCTACAAATGTCTATAAATAATAATAATAATATCAGACTACAATTAATTTCTAATATATATATATATATAAGAGTATATTAATTCCGGTAAGACAAATTAATAAAATGCACAAGGACCGTAGACATTAAAAGAAAAAGGTAGCAATTTAATATTTGCATGATTACTTATGCTTATTTTCAAAAATAAATTACAAGATCGATGAATAAAAGGTCTTACTGAAGCATACACCAATGCTTAAGATACGTTAATTTCAGAAGTGGAATTTTATGAAACCAAATTATGTATGATTGAACAAATTTAAAATTTAGTGATAAAAGTATTTTACAATAATATACCTTTTAACAAGTTAAGTTTCTTATTAAATTTTATTGTAAACATTTTTGGATAAATTTTAAATATAAAATCAATTTACTTTAAACTCAATTTTATTTAATCCGAAAAAATTAAGATAATCCAAAATCAAATTTACAGGAGATCGCAAACACTATACTTAAGTTTTATCCTTTATAATTAAAATGATTTTATCACTGCATTGTATCTTTTCGTAAGCTACCTTTATAATTAAAAGGCATGAAAAGGAAGGTGCCAGATTAAAACATCCACAAGGATTATAGAACCGAGAAAGAATCGATGCTTAATATTTAATTTGAAAGATAATATGTACCAATTCAGCAAATAGTGAAACAAACGTTGATTCCGACTGAGATGAGTATTAACATAGCAGTGTATAATCTAATGATAGTTTCTGTTCATCGCCTGAGGCTCAGTGATTAGCATCATCAGAATGCCTCTTCCCATCATCAGGAGACCCTCCTCGACCCTTCCTCTCATTCCACCTCGCCCAAATCCATGTTGAAATTGCGATCGTTCCTAATGCGTAAATCTAGAATCAAATAAAGTAAACTTGTGAGAAAATGCAAATGGACTTTATCATAGTGAAGTACAACATTACACAAACTCTTCCACGGATATATTGTCTCTGGTCAGCTCATCACGGAATATCCTAATTGGTCAAATCAATAAACAGAAAGCAAGCACCTTGGAACATAACGCCAAACTCGAATGAAGTGCTCAATAAAAATAAAGTAAAATCAGCTGATGTGGTATTTACAAAAACAGCCACTGGATTAAATACGTTACTCTCACAGCACTCATATCAAGATTAAAATGCATATTCCAACATACCTCAGGAATGAAAAGTATATGAATAATATATGAAAATGACAAAAAAAGAAGAGCTAACTAAACAGGCAAGACAGGTAGATGATGTAACCATTTGCAGGGACTTCTTTCAAACTTCACCATAACACCACCACTGTCAGCTAAATAAAACTGAAAATAAAAAAGTCTAAAATGGGATACATGCTACATCTTTCTGGACTTAGAAACCGATGACCTCTTATTCCAACACTTTTTGGCTGCCCGTCAGTCTTCTCGACAGTGTCTAAGGAAATTTAGGGAAAAATCTATAAGTGTATACACAGTGACGACAGCTGTGAAGATCCTAAAATCAAAGGATATTCCAAATACATAAATCAGTTGCGATATGATGATCCTATCCGAGGTAATTTTGATTACAATAATATCAAGTACAACCGGACTATTTGATCGGATATCAGAACAGAATGCGAGCTTCTTAACAGAAGCTTGTGCGATTATTCCTTAACTATGCAGGAATATAAAACCAAATGGGTTGAAACGGACAGGTTGAGATTTCCAGGTTTAGTGATGCTGATGGATTGGGGCAGTAAGCACTTAATTCTAGACACCTAAACCATACATATACATTGACAATAACAAATATCAGAACAGAACTACTATAACCTTCTTAATAATACTCCCAGGTTTTATTGTTTTCAGATAATAAAAGCCCTCACAATAGAATCCCAAAAACAAACCCCTTAATACTTAAAATAACTAGCTAAATCCTATAGAAACAAAGCTCACAGAAAAAGGCACGACCCTTGCAATAATTATAATATTTTTTTATGGCAGTGTCTAGGAGTATTTAGCCAAGAATATGCCAAAAAAACTGACATTAGTCCACAAATCCACTGAACCATATTTTGACGGTTTGTGCTTATAAATGACCTTATGATTGCTGACTGTAAAAGAACATTTCCATTCTTCATGGCTACTCATATAACATGTTGAAACACAGGTACAGAAACAAAAGACAAAATAAAATCCAATGCCAGAAGAATATTTCAGCCATCCAAAATCCTAATTAAGCACGTGGCAGTATCAAATCAAGCAAAAAAAAAATTCACGAATGTAAATTAAGCTTGAGGCAAAGTACAATTCGATGATTGAGAGGCCACCGAAGTAATTTCCACCATTAATTTGACTATTAACTAGAAACAAAGGAATAACATCGTGAATTCAAACAACAATTGTGGCAGGCTCCAAGAGAAACCTGAAACCCTAATATGACAGATGTGAGTGGAACTTAAGGCTTAGAAAGGAAAACAACGAATACCTGCCAGAGTAAAAGAGGATTGGTAGTCCTGGCGGCGGGAGAGTTGCTTACGTCGACTTCAGCCTGCAGAGGCGTAGAAGAAACCACCGCAGCTTGGGTTTTGGGAAAACGAACAACGTTGCGTTTGAGGTTTGGAGTCTCATCCTGAGGGTCGGATTGCGGAGGTGGAGGTGAAGGTTGAGGTGGTAACAGGTTTGGGAGAAAAGGAAACTGAAAATGGAATTTAGGTATCAAAGAGAAGAGATTTGGTGGGGATTGTTTGGGTGGGTGTTCTTCGGTATGTGTGCCCATTGTTGAAGGTACTGAGAAAACAATGCAAGGTAGAAGAAAACCCTAACGCGTATATATAGAGAGCGAATGAGGTTTGGATGGTTGAGAAAGTGTAGGAATTAGTTGCGTGTGATCCATTGGAAGAGTGTGGGTTTAGGTTGTTACAACGTCATTCCCACCATCACTTAATCACATCTCCACTCTTACTTAGTATGCTTAGACCCTTTGAATCTCTCTAACTAATTTATTCAATTTAAATTTAGTCATAATCATTTTAAAAACTATATACTTTTAATTCTTATAAAATTGCTAATTTTAGTTTTAGTCTAAATACTATTTTCTTATTTTTATTCTTATAAAATTGAGATATCAATTTCATTGGAATTAATACTTTAATTCCAATACATAATTGATTGGTTAATATTTTTATTGGGATATTAAGTATGTCTTACATAATTGATTGTTTAATATTTTAATATAATTAAAACTTATGATGTGATGTCTTGTATATCTTATTGTTCATGTTTTTTTAAAATGGTTTTTTTCATAACAATTGCTTATATTTTTTATAATCTTATATAATATTTATTTTTATGAATTGATATAGTAAAGTGATTTGTCTATTCAACACACTAGGTCAAACTAATGATGTTGGAGGTCAAGAGAAAACTAGAAAAATACACTAAACATGCATCAAAGCTTAAAAATATCTAAGTTGTGGACTCGAGTTAATGATATTCAAGGTGTGGAGTCAATGAAGAGATGTTCAATTTGCGAAGTCAAGTTTGAAATATACAAGGTGTGACAACAAGATAGAGATACTCTAATTGTGAAGTCAGATTAGAGATTTTTAAGGTGTAAGGATGAGTTAGGGATACTCTAGTCCAAACTAGCTTAGTAAGTAAACCCAAGCTAGAGACACTCTCGGCTTAGAGTTGAACTAAACATGTTTAACGTGTATAATGAAGTTATAAATGTTTTGAGGTTGAATTTGAGTTAAACATGTTCATTCTGTGGAGGAGGGCTAGAATGTTTTGGGCTTAGAGTTAAACATTTTAATAATCCTTATTTTACTACACAACTTTTCATTCTCTCTTTCAATTATTTGATTCATTCGATATCCATCAAGTTCACTCGTATTCCTAAGGCATTTTCTATCTTATCACAACCTCAATTACACTTTTTTTTCCTTTTTGTGATTTTCTTCAAATGATGTATTGCATTAAAAAAACGTAAATCCCAATTTTATTGAATTCATATTTATAGGATATGCATTTGATCGTTTCTACTTCTTTTAAATATTTTTATTTATTGTTTATTTTTTATCACATGAGAATATCTAAGTATCAATTTAGGTACTCAATTGTATAAGTCCTTATTTTATTAGATAATCTGAAAAATTTATCTTCTATTTTTTTTTTTTTTTGTGATTCTTAAATTATATCATAGTTCATCCACAGGATTGTGGTTGTTCCCACAAGGATGTGAGAGACATGCTAGAAGAGAGAAGTCATCAGAAATATGTACCTACAAGGGTAGGAGGTTATCTAGTATAGAAAATCGCATGAGAACATGAGTGTGAGAGGCATGTTAGCATAAAAAAATTCCATAAAAGATTCACCCACAAAGTTATAATTGACGTACATGAGTGTGAGACACGCATTAGTAGAGAAGATTACATCATAAGTTCACCTATATTGGTTTGGTTGAGCCCATATGGGTGTGAAAGTTGCTTGAGTAGAGAAAATTACATCACATGTTCTCCTTCAAGATTGTGGTTGCATCCACATGGGTGTGAAAGGTGTGTTAATATAGAAAAAGGCATACAAGATTTACCTATAGAGGTGTAGTTACAACCACAAGAGTGTGGAAAATTGTTTGTTTAGAAATTATATAGAAGAGAGGGGGGTTGTTTGGTTCGTGTGATGCTATTTGATTCTTGTGCTCGAAAAAAGTTTTACCAATACCCTACAGTGGACACCAAATATTCTTAATGAAAATCAAAAGTTTTTTGGTCAAGTTTTCTAGTAAAGTGGAATCTTTGGTCTCTTTATGTATGGACAATGATGAGGAGTGATTGATCATATGGGTGTTCATAGGTTGGGTTGGATAGAATTTGGATAAATTCATTATTCAACCTACTAAAAAATGTGGGTTGGATTGAGTTAAAATACTGAAAAACTTTCTTTTTTTATTAAAAATTGTAATTTTCAAGCATCAACCTAATTAAGACAATCTTTACAAAAGTTAACTCAAGGTTTCAAGTCATAACAAATTTGTCCAAACTAATTCAAGGAGTGAAAATGAAAATATAATATAATTTGTCCATAATATAAGTATAAGAATGAGTCTCAAGTTGGCTCTTGGGCCAATCATATTAACCTCATCACATAATCCGTATAAGAGTGAGCTAGTTTGGGTTGGATTGAGTTTAACCCAATCAAAATGAAACCTTTGGATTGAGTCAAATTGGATTCTTGAGTAACTCGAGCCACTGAACACTGCTACGTCGTAACACCAAATAGAAATCTACCTGTAAATAATACTCTAAAGCTCTCAAGTAAGTGAGTGAGTAAAAGTATAATGAGAAAAAGAATAAACAATATTGAGAATGAGTTCTAGTGTTTCTCCCTATCATGGATAATGTCTATAAGTTTTTGGATCTTATCAATAAGATGAGATAATCTCCTAGATAAAAGGAATTGGTTATATATTATACATGTTAATACAAAATAGTTTAGAGATACTATTAAAGGTAACTGAATTTATTTGATATAATCTCTTATTTGATAGATACAAGATAGAATCCAGATATATTGCATATGGGTAGTTCCAAGTACCTTATTTAACATGACGCATAAAAGAAAGAATATCTAAATGTAATCTTCCTTTCAAACAATCTATTTATAGGATTTTCAATACTCAAGTGAATATTTACACAAGGAGGAGAATGAGTGTGTAAAAGTTAGAGTCTGCCTCGGTTTCATATATTTTACAGAATTACTTTTTATATGTAGGTGTTGTTGATTTTGGCCTAACTTCAAGTCCCACATCAGTGGGTTTATTCTTAGGGGGGGAGGTTGTGAGTTATAAAAGAACTCCTCCTCCTCCCATTTCAATGTACCAAAACATTCTCTCCTCCCTTTTAATAGAAGTAGTGCCATTGTGTGGTGCCCGGAGATTAAGCTATTTGCTGAACTCCGTTCAAAATTTTTTTTTTGTCTAGTTTCTCTATTTTTAATATTCAATATTATTAGGGAGAAATCTCAACATTTCCCAACAAGTGGTATCAAGAGCTAAGGTTCTGTCCGAGTATGCTCTGTGGTTGCAGTTTTATCTGATCTTCCACATCAGAAAAGAATTATTTTTTTGAGTCGAAGTCTTTTTTTTAAAGTTCTGTTTCTGCCTGAGTATGCTCTGTGGTTGCAGTCTAATCTGATCTTCCACATCAGAAAGGAATTACTTTAATTTGGTTAAGTCTTCGTCTATTTGAAGTTGTAATATTGAATATTTTTTTTAAGTCTGTAATGGCAA
>Ga0209700_102058_pt1 | contig 41484 bp, 25 predicted proteins | sample SiratroredBW_FD_187528 | JGI IMG/M metagenome (GOLD analysis project Ga0209700, IMG submission 187528) | Root nodule microbial communities of legume samples collected from California, USA - Siratro red BW (SPAdes) (version 2) | ecosystem: Host-associated > Plants > Roots > Nodule | place: USA...
AAAATACTTATTAAGAAAAAAAAAAAAAAACATTTTTAATGCTCATTTTGTAAACTTGAGACTCTTAAAAACTACACATAACTCAGTACATGATGCAAAGTTAGACTTTTAGTGCTTGTTTACGTTAGTGTAAATTTGATGTTTTTAATAATAAAAATCATTCCAAATATTTTAAAGAAGTGACAATAAAAGTTAATAGATTATTATGCATGATAACATGTAGTTATATTGGCAATAAATTCCAAGTGACTTAAATTTTTATTAAATGATGTGATATCTTAGATTGAGTTGCTCTGTCTTATCTTAATAAAACACAAATTTTGTGATTCAGCATTCGAAATTGCCGTTTTTCTAGTTGACCACCTGAAAGATGATATCAAATTTTAATGTTAGCTTTTGACATTTTCTAACTCAAGAATCAAATCAGCGGCAACCCAGAAATCTAGACAGAGATATCTTGTGGACGAAAGCATAGTTGAGATAACTATACTTTAATTTTTATGATTATAAATTATAGTTAATGATAGTAGTAGCAATCAACTTTAGCTTGCTGATGCTAATGATAGTGTTTGGGGGAAATAAAATATATTGCAAGTTTTAACTTCTCAGGATAATGCATTGAGTCGTGACTCGGGTATTTTCACGTGTTTACGAGATTTCCTTTTCTTATTTTTGTTTGTTCTCTTTTGGTTGTTCTGTGGTTTCTTCTCAAGCTATCTAACATGGTGAGTAACATGCCCTCGCCGTATTCTGAGTTCTCATTCATTTTTTATCATCCAATCCAAAGATGCAAATATATAGGCATAAGTCAAACGTAGGACAGCATCAAGAGTCGGTGCTTGTGTTTCAAAAACTTTTTTGAAGAGTTAAATCATAGTTGTGCATTAAATTAAAACATGTTGCATAAATTATTCTTCAAATAATTGTTTTTTCCACAAACTAATGCAATGAAAACTAAAACTCATGCCAACGTGGTAGCAGTGAAACCATGAAAGGTCGTATATTTAAGTTTTCTATATGAAAATTTGATTACAAAATTTCATTCAAATTCGCCAAACATTTTTTTTTCAATAAAAATTAATCATCAATCATATTTCTCACTTATAACATTTAAAAAAAAATACAACTTCTTATTAATTATTATCTTGGTTTTTATCTAACTTTTGAATATAAAGCACCTTTCAACAATTTTAGTCATAGTAATGATTATGAAAATAATAGTTTTGAAAGTAAAGGGTACATACGCGCTAAACTAAAATGACACTTCATCCATTACTTTTAGAAGCAATTTTTTTTTTTTTAATTTTAAATCCTACCTTAAAATTTGTGTGATAAAGGCTACTGCTGTCTGGATTTTAACACTTGGCAGCATCACTGTCTGCCATAATGCATGAGGGTAATAGTTTCAATGCCAAAACGTCAACATTGTCGGTTTGTCAGCAACTAATGCCGAGAGGAATCATTATTAAGTATTCCTAGTTTACTACTTATCTGTAGCAACTTTGATAAAATGTGTTGGGCTTGGAACTTCAAACCCAATTTAGCAAGAAACAAGTGTAGAAAATTTCAAGGTCTTAATTCGCCGCCTATGATGTTTGTAGTTTCCTAGTAATTCGTTCAGTTGAAATTGGAGATTGCATCTTAATTCACACGTATTGTTTAGTTGATATGTAACTCTTCAGGGAATAACTTTGTATGATTTCTTTTTTTTCTACAGAAAAGGGTGAGTTTCAGTCCAGTAGAACAAGGAGAAATTCATGAGGAATCAGCAGCACCTCAAAAGTCACTAGTCTATACCAGTCCTTCCAGATAGTCATTTATGCAGAAGCAAGCCATTATTTACATGTAGGTGCTTCTGTAATAGTTTAGTTTTGTCGTAAATTCTGTACCCTATATATTATGTCTATATATACATTTATAGATTAGTAGTGCTCAGATCAGATGTAATTTTCCACCCATTGTAGTCAAATCTGGAAATGTATTTTCTAGAGACAACTGCTCTTTTTAAATGTTTTACTTGAAATTTTGATCTATACCTTCTTAAATTTACGAATTCGATCCCGCAACTATTTTGATTATTTATTAATTTAATATCCAATATTAACAAAAATGTTTGTATATCATCGACCGTTCATGGTAATATGACACTATTACTTTTCTAGGTAGCATTTCCTTTAAATACTAAAATTAAATTTAACAGATGAACTATAGTTTCACAATTTAAATTATAGGAGATCAAATTCGAAAAGAATGAAGAGATGAAAATTTACAAAATTGAAAAAGCAAGAAATCAAAAGTGAAATTAAGTATTTCTAATATAACCCACAGAATCTAGCACATGTTCACAGTTAAATTGCCAATAATTCTACCTAAAAATTTCTTGCAAAGTTATATAACATCAAATAGCAGAAGAAACATTAGATTGCATTAGTAACGAGTGCAAGTATTCCAAACTTCAAATAAGCAGAAGAAACATTAGATTGCATTAGTACCAAGTGCAAGTATTCTAAACTTCAAATGCAATCATAGACAAATAGTCACAAAGTTCAAACAAATCCTTATTTAGAAAGGCGACATTCAAACTTATTTCTAATGGCCTCCCAGAAAGCAGGAATGGCGATGTCATCAGGAACTTCCTTAAATGATGGGAGATAGTTTACATCCACAATTACATGGTCACGAGTACCTTCCTGAATCACAACATCAAAACCAAAGATGGTAAGATGAAGCCTTCTCCTAAGCCAATTTGCTGCATCTGTAACCAACTTAAGGTCAAGAGACTCATTACTTGTGATACTGTCAGCAGTGGGCATAGATTTTAAGCTATCAAAAAGAAGAGGTTTGAGCTCATCACCATTATATGATTTCATCAAAATATCAGCATTGGGTATTGACTTCTTGACAGCATAGAAAATCTTTTCACCCAAGACATAAAATTTGTACAAAGTGGATGAATGATCCACATATTCTTGAATAACAGCTGGAAGAGGAACACTTAAATTCTTAAAATCATCCACTCTGAAAACAATTGCCATCTTATGTGCATCACTGACACCACAAGCAACTTTAGGTTTCACTATACATGGAAGAGACAATCTAGCTTCAGATAGTCCAGTTGCAAAATCAAATTCATCAAAGTTATCAACCTTACGAAAATGGGCCCCTCTGATCAAACATTTGCCTTCAGTGCTCACTTCTGCCAAGCCAAGTAGAACTTGTTGAATTTCTAGCCTATCCAATAAAGGATAGACGTAACTCAGTGGATCAATCACACAGATATCCTGGTGCTGATCCAAATATTTTTGCAATGCTTGCATGTTCTGTGTAAAAGTAAGCTTATCATCTTCAATAGATAGTATTTCATCAGTGGCTTTGTGAAGAACTATGTCAACATCCTTCATCTGAGATGATAAAGACAGATTGGAGGTGAGAGGCACGAACATCAACCCCAACCCGTGTTGAGTAGGACGCAAAGGAAATGCACCCCTCTTTGCAAAATCTTCCACGCGCGAAGGCTTCATTGTGTAACCCACAGTCACAGCATTGGTTCCGATTATTTTCTTATTTAAGCGGCATATGGTCAATGGCAACTCTTCTAAGCTTTCAATCTGAAGTATATCAGGATTGTGACGTGCACTTTCGCCTCCAACATTCAGAACAACAATAAGCCAGTTATAGTGGCTTAACTTAGGTAAGAACTCCTTCTTATTTGAAACCAGATAAATAACACTTCCATCATCAGTATTACTCCAGGCAGGCTTGGCCTCACTTGCAGAGTCATTTAAGGCAAAGCAATCAAGTGAGTACAGATTAGCAGTTCCTCTAAGAATACTCACCTTGTCGTCCAGAAGACCCGAACCATAAGCAATTCCGCAATGGATTTTGGACAGGAAGAGTGTCCGGGTGAGAAACTCAGCTCCTGGACGTAGAATAGATGTAGTTTGATCAACATCCCTTTCAGCCAAGAGTACTGATTCATCCAATATCACCCCCCTCACTACACCCATCTGAAAGAGGAAGAAGCACTAGCAAAAAAAATGAAACTGTAATTATTACAAGTTTAAAAACATAGAAAGTGGAAAAGTCTGACGCAGTTATTCCACCAAACATGCAATATATAAATATATGTAAATTTTAGAATCAAACCACCATATAATGACGAACACCATAATAATGACGAACACCATAAATTTTAGAAGTGGTACCAACTGACTTTTGAACACCAATAGCACTTGTACTTTTCTCCACCCTGTACCCCAGTCTCACCAGTTTTTGCAGGGCAAGCTTTTACACCATACAGAGCTGGCCCTCCAATCTTAGTTAACCTTTCACACATAACTTTGAGCACTAAGTACCAATAAATGCAATAACACATCTTCTATGAGATTTTCAGCCCAAGACTAACATAGTCTGGAGTTATACATCCAAACAAATAGTAGAAAATTCCTATTTTTTAGATTCCAAGGCTTCACAAAACTCCCATTCCTTTTCACCATGACATGAGTAATTCCACAATATGTTTGATTACCTACTCTTCATTTCAATTTAGTTTCCCAACCGTTCTAAAAAATAATACCGTTTCCTCTCAAAAGGGTAAATGCCAAGTTTCAATTTTTGACAATTGATCCAACTTCTAGAAAAAATTCTCACAGATTTACCCTACACTATGAAACTGGGTATGCGAAATCGACCAAAACGGAAATTTGTAAAAAAAGAGAGAAAAAAAAAGACATGCAGACAAAATTGAAAGAATCGGGAAAAGAAGCACCTCACACCTGGTACAAAGATGTTCTCCCACCCTCTGATCTGAGAGAATTGGTTTTCGAATCCCTGATCGGGAGCTTAAACGAAGGTCGAGGAAAATGGGTGGTGCATTCTCATATCAGAAGTCTCAGAGGTTAATATGTGAATGTGTTTGGAGAAGACAAAGAAGAAGAAAGCAAGAAAAACAAAACAAAACTGAACTCTTCAGAGCAAAATGGAATGCGGCTTCACCAGACATCACATCACAAAACAAAATAGAACTCATTCCTGGTTTTAAAATAACACTCATAAACTTTTTAGATTTTTTTTATATTTTGTTCTTAACATAAAATTAGCTATTATTATAATCATAATGCTTAGTTTTATGTTAGACTCTTTTTGGAACAGTAAATTAATGTAAACTGATTATATTATTATTTAAAATATAATTTCATAAATTTTTATATAAACACTTAAAAAAGTTAATTTTTCTTTATTTATAAATTAAAATTATCTTCCAAAATTAAAATTTATTTATTCTAATTTTTTAGAAACTTTTACATTTTATTTTTAAACAGTTATAAATTAATTTCAGTTTACAGATAACTTTAGTTTATTTTGTGGTTTGAAGTTTATCCTGTTTAGCCCAATTATTGGGTATATGTTATTTACTACTTATTTTAAATTGGTGAGTTTTATTAGTTTGAAGAACTTAGAAATCAATTAAATTGCTATATTTAAAGAGGAAACTTAAAAATAAATGCTATAATTAAAAAATATTATTATTTTTACAAATAATGCAATTAAAATATACATATCAAAATAATGGTAATGGGTATACAACAAAATATTAGAAGGTACCCAGTAAAATCAGAAAAATAAAAAGACAAGAAAGAAAATGTCTTAAAAAGAAGAGAAAATAAAAACATCATTAGAAGAAAGAAATAAGTTATATGACATTAATGTTGTTTTACACAAATATGTTATTAATGTTTAATTACCAAAATTAAGATTGGTGAGAGGCAGCCTTTAGGTTCCAATCTCAGTGTGAAATATATTGTTCAAACAATTTTATACAGATATTTAATCATAAATTAATAGTAAATTTGTTGAATTTTAAAATAGATTAGGAATATATAAATAATTTATCATTTATTAATGGTCAGTACAAAACTGGTCATATTAACTGCACATGGTTATTAAACTTTCAATAACACCATTGAGTGTAACAGTATCATTGATCACAAAGATCTGGGGCTAGAATCATAACAAAACTATTAAGCCTTTTTTTCTCTTTGATATATTTCATAAAATAAAAAAATAATAAGCCAGTTACAAGAAAAATCAAGACTTCAGTCACAAAATGTCAGTAAAACTAAGTTATTCTAGAAGTACAGTCTTTAGCTAATAAAATTTATTCTAAATATAAATAATTTAATCATACACTAATACTATATTATACTAATATTTAAATAACTTGCACATGAATTAGTGTAATATAACAAATTATTTATTTAAATAAGAAGCACCTTTAAAATTTAATTCATATGTACCATACATATACATTTTTATTAGACAGCCCATTAAGACTTCAGACTTCATGAATCACTTCATTATTTTGTATACATAAATACATACACATAGGTGAAAAAACATTATACAAAAAGCATTGGTTAGCAAGTTCAATTGACAAAAAAAGGAACAAAATAAAACATACATTAACAACACAGTCTCAAATAGCATACTGAAAACCATATAATAAAGATTATATGATTTTATAATACATGTTAATTAGATGGGAATGGCATTGGTGACTGAAGGGTATACGACCGAAGCGGGATGACCCATAATTTTACGACCTTTTGTGTGACGAAAGCAATAGATAAGAGCCCCCACCGGCCACTCAACCACCGCAGCCACTGCAAATGCCACGAACCCCAGTGTCGGCCCCACCACCTTGCACCGGCAAGGGTTGCTCCTCGTTCCACATTCCACACAAATTGGAACACCAATTCCGACCATCTTCAATGTTTTGTGTTTTGATTATTGTTAGTGTTAATGATGGAGAGTTTGGTCTACTTTTATAGTGTAGTATTGCGAGTAACGAGATAAGTTTTAGTTTTGTGATTGGAGGACTTTCTTGAGAATTATGAGCCACGTGTTTTCCACGTGTCAGTTTTCTGCTTTACCTGTTAGACACGTGTTTTTAGTTGTTAGTTCTTATCTTCTGAGACATGTGTCCTTGCGAAGGGCGGTTGTAGTTGATCACCATTCCCAACTATTAAATTTTCTCTAGGTGCATGCATATATACATAAATTGAAAATATTTAATTATCAAATTGTAAAACCTGTTTTGAAGTTTAAATCAGTGATAAACATTTATTTAACAAAAAAATTAAGTGAGAGGATTATTTAACTGATAAAGTACATGTTTACAGAAATTAAGTATAAATTGTGTCATTTAAAGCTGATATGGACACATGGTGGATGTATATAATGAATCATCCCTCAAATTAAGCTTTGTTTCCTTCTACTTACTTCCTCATACTTCACCAACTTTATATTTGAGATAGATGTAGTTTTCTTGAGCTTTTAGCCTTTTTCTTTTACATTTAGAACAGAAAAACTTGGATTCCTTATATATAGTTTTGAATTAGATTCATATCTTCATAAATGAATTAGATTCACATTAACTGCTAATGTTGCTCCATTCCTTTTGGCCTGTGATCAATTTGAAAATAAATAATGTTTAGATCCTTTTATATATTTACCTTTTATATATTTACGGAAATTTATTAAATCATAACCTTTTCATGGGTTTTATTTTCTACTTACTTAAGGAATATTAATTAATAGTGAGTTCGTTAAAAGAAGTGATACACACTGTGATTGTAATGCTATTCTGTCTACCTTACACTTGGGTTACTTAATGGAGCAATCCTTAGGAGTTTCTAAAAATAATGTTACATTATTTTTTATATTTTCTTATAGTATACATTTTTCATTATTTCAAACAACCTAATTAATTTCTTACTCTAATACCTAAAGAAATAAAATCTTAAATGGACCCACTGCCTATTTATTTCATTCAGCAATCAGGAGTTTTATGAGACACTTCACTAAGTAAAATAACTGTTGTTGTTTCCCAAACAACTCACTCTTGTGTTCAAGGCTTTTCAAGAAACCATGGATGTGAATATCAATATGGTCATTATAGAAAAAGAAACTCATATATTTTAATATATATCATCTGAGGTAATCATACTGTAACTCTAACATTCTTTTTGAGTTATTTACAGATTTCAAAATAAAAGATCATTTTTCATAGCATTAAGTAACATAACACATATTGTCCAAATTAAACAATACATGACTTCTTAACTCATAAACTTAGGTCTGTTTTCATAAAAAAAGAACATGTACATTTAATGAAGGATTAGTAATAAGTTTAATATGAACCTGGAATTGGTTCATATCATTAACAAAAACCAGTAATATATTAAGATTAACAAAATTTCTATTAACCTTAACAAGCTGTAAGAAAAAAAGAAGTGTTTGATTTGGGCCAAAATTTAATCGAGTGAGTTGTAGCTGATCATCATTCATAATGGACTGCATTTCCTAATTTTTGTCGTCTTCCTTAACCGCTTCAATGTTCTACACACTCTAAGGTTATATTCACAAATAAACTTATAGTCCTTTGCATGGCTTCAAAAGAACCAAATATACTCAAAATAATAATGCAAGGAACATGAAACTGAGCATCTGGTACCATCATCTTTATGATCTGTAAAATCAGAATAAATTCTGTGTCAAAGTGTTTCTTTGAGCAGCAATGTTAATGAAAAATCAATACACATATATGCCTATAATTCTCTATAATTATAGGCATATATGTGTATTATAAATTTCTTTATCATAAATTTGTATTGATATAAATTTGCAAATTGCATAGTTATATAAACAAATAATGAATTCTTTGAATACAATAATAAAAATATGAAATCATTATTGCACTTTTAATATATTACTTGTGACCTCTTTTCTTTAATTTTATTGACACACCTTCTCAATCCAAGATATAGTATTGGCATTCTTCTATATTCTACTTTAAATTTGTTTGGGACAAATCTGATGTAATGAAACCCTACAACTCATACATAAAAGGTTGGCATGTAACTTGAAATAGGAGTGATCAAGAATAATGAAGAGGTAAAAAAGGGATGGTTGATCCCAACTAAGAAAAAGTGTATTATACTTTTCTAAATTCCGAGCATATGATCCCTTTCTTAATGTGCTACCCCAAACCATTTTTTTTTTCTTACATGCAACCTCATTTTTGTTTTTCGATAGTGTGCATAATTCAAAATGTAGATGATCATATATAAAATTGATGAAAGGGACAACAAGAACTTGAAAGTTGTATATAATCATATATCATACCAAAGGAACAAAATAAACTATTTTATTGTGCTACCCAGTTGATCTGCCGCTTCAAAATAGTAAATGGAAAATGTTAACTAAAGCCTTTAGCACACTGGTATTATTCAAAAAGATGTAGCTGTAAATGAAAAGTAAAAGTTTTCACTGTAGTAAATGTTTTACATAAAATATTTTCTATATTTTTTTTTTCTGCTTGACTAGTGTGGTCTCCGCAAATAAAAAAAAACAATATACATAGTAAATAATGTGCAAGAACGAGAAAGTGTTTAAATGAAAAGCTGAGCTTTGCAAAAAAAGTTAATCCGTCTCAGGAAATTTATGTAAAAAGACATAATTTTAAGATACTTCTGTGGCAAGTGTAAGCTACATTAAATAAGATGCCAATAATTGGTCACATAAGGGGAAGAATGGTGACAGCTTCCCACTTTATGCAAAGTGAAGAAGGCATTCTATTCTGTTGTCAAGAGACCAGAAAAAAATGTTAATTTTCCCTTTATACTTTGCATTTTAAGAGATAATAGTGTATGATTTGGACACGTCAACCCCATAAAAAAATTGGTTTGAACTTCATGTTAAGATGTCATTTGAAATTACACCAAAGTTAAATGATTTTAAAAGTTTCATTTGCTTTCCTGCCAGCCTTCTAAATCCTCAAAGAATAACCAATCGTTGAGAGATCAAGTCTTTGTTCATTTCTTGTTTCTCTTTTCATTTGTACTATATTATGATATGATTTGATCATGATTAAATACTAAAATCTAGTTTTAAGGGAAATGACAAGGTAGAAATTCATTATTTACTTTTCGTTTACGTAAGATTGTCCACTACACCAGCTAGTTTGATGACCTTATATGTATAACTCATGCAATGGCCATGAAAGTAAAAGAGCACACACAGAGTTAGAGAAAACCATGGTGCACTTGTTGCCTGAATCTGATCACCTTACCTTATGCAAAAGGCAAATATTCTTATGCACCGTCAAAAGTGTAGGGAATAAAGCACCCACTATATTGCTCTTTGCCAGAAGGTATTTGGAACATATAATTGTACAAAGAAATTAACCTTCTCAGAAAGTGAAGCTTTCACTAAACTGTCCAGAAAGTTCATACAAGATTGACCATTCTCACTTCTCAACCCCAAAAGTGAGAGTGGACACAACACAAGGTCCCCTACATTTACAACAACCACATGTAATTTGCTGTCAAACAGTGTTCAAGAACACATATAACTGAACAAACAAAGTTTCCCTTACCTCAGTCTCATACTATATGCAACTTTCGAAATGACCAAAGTTACCTAATACTAATGAATGACCTTTGATTATCATACCACTCCTGCACTCTACGTGAGGCAACAACATCACCAACCCTTCACCGCTCTATACTTATTTATTCTCTCTCTCTCTCTCTTTATCATTCGTTTTTATACCTTGACTTTAGAGACGTAAATTCCAAGTCCCTACTACTCAGAATGGCTTCTTCGACACTGAGTTTAAGGCCTCGAAAGCTTACAGTAGTTTTGTTCCTTATATGCATTTCATTTTCATATTCGGTTCAAGAAGTCATAATATCTTCTCAGAAGTTAGACCAACCACTGTTTCCGCCACCAGCAGAGACCGAAATCAAGTGTGGATCATGTCCTTGTGGAGACACCTGTGGTGAGCAACTTCCACCACCCCCACCACCAACTCCACCTCCTTGTCCATCTCCGCCGCCACCACTACCATCACCACCACCTCCGCCACCACCGTCGCCACCGCCTCCTCCTAAGCTTCCCACATGTCCTCAGAACTGCAACCCTTTGCCACCACCACCACCAAGATTCGTATACGTGCCTGTGCCAGGTCTTCCAAAACCAAATACTTGGATATATTACTACTCTGGTGCTGAACGAAGAGCTGTGGAATTGCTTGTCTTGGCTGGTTTGGGAGGACTCTCATTGGCAACGCTACTTTTGGATGACATCTTCTGAAAATAAGTTTAGTCTTAACGTTTGATCCTCTTCCTTATTCTTGTTCAGATTATTTTTTCCATTCAGTTTAATTCCCATGCCCTTGTTATCTCTTTTTTCTGGTATTAACTTACAGGAACATTGATTCTTATATGTCATGCGCAATAATTCAAAATTAATATTAGCTGCAAAGTTTTTACCAGGTTGCTATAATATGTACGATATTTCCAAGAGTCTCTTTGACGATTGCTTTGTGGATTCTCCAGTTCATTTATGTGTGAAATTTCCCGAGATGGCCCAAAGATTAGTTGCCACAATCACATTTTCTTCCTTTCCTTATTTCCTTTTCTAATTTTGTTTCCATTAATTATGTTTTTTCAGTGTCAACTTCCGTCCCCACCAGAGAAAAGTAACATTGTATTTGGATAATTTTTTTTTTCATATACAAGTTAAAAATTAGTTTTCAAAGAAACTAATATGATACAGTTTTAAAAATTAACTTTTAATTTATGAATCTTGCATTATTTCGTTGTTGGATACATAAGCTAATTGGGAAAAGCCAATCTTAGAAAGCTATATCACGTCTATCTCTATTACTAAGCACGTAAAAAAGAAAGTGGAACTTCGTCACTAAAAGACCGGTTTTCACGCCTTATTTATCATAAAGGTGAAAGTTTACTACTATTAAATTGATAGAGGGAGACTTGAATATCTTTGAAATGCCAAAAATAAAAAATTAGAGTATGAATGAAGTTGAGAAGGAAATTTGCCTTCACATGAAATAATAATTATACCGAAAACATACTATTACGATAAAAACTTAATTACCCATCTGGAGTCCGCAATTATACAATATTGATCCTCTAGTGAAGTTATGAATTTTATTTTCTTCAAGTGAAATTATCCACGACTCCATTCGATAGTGTACCAAAAAAATAAGGAAAAAGGGGAGATGGAAGTAAAGCGTACGAACTAAGAATCACATAGTTCCTACCTAGGCTACTTATTTACATTGTAAATGTGTAATGAAGGAGAAAGTCAAGCCAAGAGAGTTGATAAAAATATTCACAAATCAAATAAAAGTTATTTTTGCCCATGATACATTGAAAATGTGAAGATTTATCTTTCTTTTTCTTTATTATCCAATATCCAATATGATCCACCTACAGGTTTACACATTCCAAATAATTGCTAGCCAGAATCGAATGCCTCATAAGCCCCCATTAATAATGGCAATGCAACGGAATTTCTCTGCACCAAGCATTAAATTTGCAACGAGGGCAGCAGCACTGCTAACCATAATTTTGAACTTGAAAGATGCCTTCCACAAGATTTTTCATGCACCCGCCCAGCTGCATCCCCAGGAATCGGAATGCGCAAGAATTACGCATTCATACAGTACTGCAGCTCAATCCCTTGATTATATTGCGATGCCACATCGCAGTATTTGGATCAAATCTCAACTCCCACGTAGGCCAGTAGTGCAAGTCTTGCTTCAATGTTAGGACTCGTGGCTTCCCATTGAGATGAATTGTCCTTACCCGAACAAACTCCCCATGTTCTAGTTCCTGCCAACAATCAATAAATTATTATAAGATATGAATAATTTCGGAGAACAGCGTAACGAGCAGTCTGGCTAGTCCTCGACATATATGAACAGCCAAAAATCGTGATTCTATACTGTGAAACAGTATCATTAGATACTGAAAAGATAATTACAATACTCTTCATAAAATATGCAGATTTGCCAGCCGTCAAAAAGAAAAAAAAGCTTGTATCAGAAACATCACGGGTTTACAAATTCCATAATGTTTCATGTAAATAAGTAATAAAACAACCTTTATTAAGTGGGTAAATTCATTATGTATAATGAAACACACCATATATGTTCCGCATGTACACGTGCCATGCATTTTATAGTATTCAAGACCACTCTGGACATCACATCAGATTGCATACATATAAAGCTCAAACAAAGAAAATGGAGGAACAGCGTACAAGTGCAAGTTGCATCCATGCACAGTAATTCCATACCTTTGTCACACCAACAAAAGCATCTAGATTTGGAGTTGGTTTTCCATTAATTTCGACTATCCATTGAAGAGCATATAGGCCATATCTATGTACTGGACTACCATGACACCACCTGTGAATTTGACAAATTTTGTTATAAGCAGATGCTGTAGTCATACGAGTATGCATTGCGAGAGCAGAAGCAAGTTTACAAATATACAAAATGTAATATGTCAAGTGCAAAAAATAGTTAGGACAAACGAAAAGGACATAATTACTTATTTATAACTGTATATAATAATAATATATTAGTTTTAATTTTAAATGAAAGAAACAGCATGGGTTCCAAATCACTAGATCGATAAAAAAACATGATCATACAGACCACAAAGCTAATCTTCAAATTGTTCATGAGTACACACTCAAGCCTCAATCTGCACACAGGAGTGCGGAGCAAAGATTTTTACAATTGAAAGACATAAGGCAGATGTATGGATACAATACAGATGTTCGGCTGTAATTAGGCATGTATGTTGCTGTGGAAGAACTGACTGAAAATGTTCGGTAAATATATCATTATTATTGAAATTCAGACCATAAATATAGACCAAGGTTCGTAGTCCATCATATAAAGTTTGATATGACAACAGCTCTATGTAAGCATATTCAAAGTGAGCTTGCTCACTAATACACTACGCATTCATAAAACTTTACATATAATAAAACTACCATGGATATGTTTGGACGAGTTTTTTCACAAGAATTTCTAGGAGAAAAATATGAAATTGACTTCTCCATAAGTTCAAATTAGGCTATACATGTACTAATTTCTAGAAATTCTCTTATAACTTGTCAAAACTTTAATTTTAATTTGTGCATAAACTAAATTTAGCTTATAAAGAAATCAAGTTCATTTTTTTCTCTTATAAGCTGTTATGGAAAAACTTATCAAAACAGATCCCCCACTATCCATCAAACAGGCCCCTTTTTCATACTTACGCAGGCTTGAAAAAAATTTGCAGGCAAAAAGTTAAAATCATACCTTGCCACATATACACCATGACCTTCTTCGGGAAGAAACCCAAGAGCACGAACTGCTGAATGTGGATCTTGTACAATACAACCACACCAATTAATTGCACGGGTAGTGCCATTTCCATCCCTAACATTTGTTCCCACAAGAAGTTCAACCTCTTGTCCCTTACAAAATATGCATATTAATCAGTAAGGCATAGTCAGTGTGCCACAAACAAAGAACACAAAAGCTACATTTAGCAGGCTCCGCAAACTCAATCAAAAGAAAATATATAAGAACTTCAATCAGGGAGAAAATACTGTCGCCTACCTGCCGGAATATAGTCAATTGAAGATTCCCATCATTGGCATTTGATTTGTCTAAAGCTTGACAAGCATTTTCAATATCACGGAAGCATGTGACTGGTTCTTTATTGATTGCTAACACCATGTCCCCTTGTTCTAAAAGATTTTCAGCCTTTGATCCAGCCAGACAACCTTTAACACGTAAAACCTGACGTCTCACTGGATCTTTCTTAACAAGTGCCTACAATTATTGTGACCAAAAACAACTAATACCAGATCAAGACGATGGTAATATCAAAGCCGATTGGTTTAAGTTTCAGTAAGTGAAAGATAAGGGTTTTTTTAAATCATAAATAGAAAGTTCCAGAACAGGTCATCATAAATATATATGGTCGAAACATTGCATTTTTTAAAATTTTAATTGCTAAAGTGAAATATAATATAAGCCCAGCATGGATAAGGAAAGAAAATATATATCCTACACGTAAAAAGAAAAACTATAAAATGAAAAGATATCAATACCTGAATCCAATCATCACTTAATCCAAAACTCCGAGCTTTTGAAAGCAATGTTGGATAAAGTTCAACCTCTAAAATTCTCAAAAGTGGCATGGGCCTTTTGACTCCATTTATGAGAAGAGGTGGGCCATTTGCGCCAGATACAATCTGGTGAAGGACCTGACTTATTGCATAAATTGGAATGCCCCTCACAAATTGATGATCTTCTGAGGTACTGCAGCCAAATTTCAGCTGGAACAGAGAATTTCCACATCCATAGAAAAAGCATGTCACAATTCACTCAGGGTTAATCATATCAATACACCCTCTCCCCTTTAACAAGAAATAGAAAGTAATATATCTTGGCTCATCCTTGGCCACGACTCACACAAGCCAGTCAGCCTGACAAGCCTTTAGAAGACTTAAAACTCTTAACAGTAAAAGGTAGCAGTAATAATTCGTGAATACTATATTTCAGCGAAATATCTAGCAAAAATTTGTCAAAGTTTCTCCTATGTTCGTTTTTCTAATTATAAACGAAGGTGAATAATGCCATATAGAATCCAATGACCAAATTTCCCACCCTAGGCCTTTTTCTTAATTGCTATTAGAATTCTAAATGAAAAGGAAAAAATGGCATTTTAGACTTCTAGGACCAACCCACCCTCAGGTAGCCTTTTGAAGTTTGAGTAAAATTTGTCTTCTCTCGTCTCTTTCCAGTTTTCTTCTTTCGTCTCTTGCCCTTCTTCTACGAGGACACAATTGTTTGAAGTCAGGCTTTGTTATATTAAACAAATTAATAGAGCAAAAACCATAGAATATGTACATTGTACAAAGTCTTTCACAGGTATTTTACTCACGACAGGATAATATAGACAACGTCTATTTATTCTTCTTTAATTTCTATTTAGAAACTAATATCAAGTTAGCATTGGACTGAATTTGTACTATCCTACTAGTGGTCCTTCATTAGGGAGCCATTTATAAGTACACTTATAAGCTCTTGCTATAGTTTGTTTATGTCCTAACCTTGAAATGGGGAAACCTCATCGCCCACTGAACTTCTATTCACAAGAAGAATAGAAATTAAGGTTCATTGTCGTCAACTGTCAAGCAACCAACCTCGCTAAAAGTAAAAGACTGAAGAATGGTTCTATCTAAAATTTCTAACACGCCCCCCTCATGCAAAAAGAAAATGTGAAAATGTTTAAGGTGTGGGCATTGCATACATGTGCTCAAATCTTGAGCTTAAATGAAATTAATCTAAACCAAAAAAGTAGCAGAAAGTTTTAACTTCTCATGGCTTTTAGTAAAAAAAGGCACTTATATTATGCCATGCCAAAGGATGAACTCTCCTGAAAGCATAAGTTGCCCAAAGAAGGTTCAAGAGAGGATTTTAGTTACATCATTCAATTTGCCTTTAGCATTTCTTTTCGGATCTTGGCCCTAATGAAAAATGTTCAGATCCATCCCAGCATGATGAGAATAAGTTGTATAAACCTGAGTTGAGAAGCTTCCCCATATAGCTTGGACCCTTCCTTGTTCGTCTGTTAGAACACCCGAAAATGTACTTCCAAAATCTGTATTTAAACACATGCAGAGTAAGATACCTATATCTACAAGTAACATGGTTACAAAAAATCTCATCCAAATTTACCCGTATCGAGCTCTATTACTTCCATATTGGTTGCTCTGTAGCGAGGAGAATCAGCAGATCCTATATTTAACGCAGCACAGGGATTGGTAACAACTGATTTCCTCGAAGTTGCTTGAAGGCTTCTACTCAACCCCACAAGGTAAACAGAATCTCCCCGACGTAATGCTGGATCTGGACAAGAAAATGTACAAAAAAGAATTCCTTCAACAATATAGAAAAATAAGAGTGAAAATGAATGTGCCATTAAATCACTCCCTTCTCACATCATCATGTAAAATGTTTACTTCGTACGAAACATTATTTACCTTTAAAATATTCCCTCATCCAGAGTAATTTAAACCATTTTACCACAAGCAATCAACTTCAACTAGAAAATGTAAAAGTGCCAAGCATAAACTACAAATACATATAGTAATAAGTTCATGCAAAGTTCATCACATGCGCAAGTATCATGTTATCAAAACAGTTAAAGTTAAGTATTCCCAAACCATTCTACCAAAGTAGTCCAGTCCTTAGTTTCAGGCCCATGAGAATGAAACAGGTTCTTCATTCTTAAATCAGGATCTGATAAAGATGAAGTCACATTAAAATAGTACAAATTTAGCAATTACATGGTGAAACCCACCTGGAAGTAACTCTGCAGCACGGACAACTGAACCACCAACAGGTCCCAGTGCAGAGGGATCATATGATATGAGAGCATAATTGTGAACAGGATGGAGAAATACAACCTAAAATAAGAAAGTACGACAATAAGCTAAAGAAAGACAACCATCTTGTTTATTCATTTATTTTATAAGTGTCCCATTCGTTTAGAAAGATTTACCTCTCCTGGAATTTCAACTGGGAAGGCAGCAAAGGATAGCATTACATCAGAGGCAGATATAGCAACTGTATTCTTGTCAACTACAACTAATCCCATATCATGGGAGTGATATATTATGACACCAGTTCCAAAAAAGTGTTGTGAATGAACACCGTCAAGCATACAAGATGGGGGAACATGAACCTGCATGTCCCACAGGAATTTAGAAAAACACGTTTCACATGACAGGAATAATTTAAAAATCACAGGGAAACCAGTAAATTAGTATTACTACCATGCTACAACATAAAACATTGTTGTCATAACAAATACAACAGGTTATATGATGCAGAAAAATTTGGTTACACAAATAGAAATGCTCCAGATTAATAGAAACTAGACACTCGAATATAACAGTGATGAAAACTAAATGTTTCTTTTAAAAACTAGAAGATCAAGGGACACCAGAAGCCAAGTTTCTGTATTTCCATCAATCAATTAAAAGGATGATAAGCAATTTGGACCACATATCAAAGCAATGACTAAGACAATAAAACTGACAAGCAAAAATGGAAACTGGATTCTATAAAGCTCCTAGAAAGGAGGGATCCACGGAAGAGTCAAATCCATATTGAGGCTACACATGCAGCCTTACCTTGCAAGAGGCTAATTCCACAACTTGAAATTGAAACCATATAGCACCAAGGAAACCATTGACAATTAGACTAACAACAGAAACAAAATGAACAAAAGCAAACCACAATTATAAATACATCATTTTTTGTATTACATGGAAATCCTGGGCCGGAGACGTATCACGAGATACAAAAACAAAAGGTAGTATGTAGTTAAGGAATTAGAAAAGGAAGACATCACGGAACTTGGGCTACAATAAAATTGTATTCCAAGGCTACATACATCCACTCATTGTCTACTAGGAGTGTCCTAAAATGGAACTCAGGGGGAAATAAGATATATATTGTAAAGAGAATTGCACGTTGAAAAATATCTTTCTCGAGAAAGTTCAATGTAGTGGTTAAAATCTATTACATTGTCTTACGTGCAGAAGTCGTATATTGCTGGCAATCTAAGAAACACCAATACAACAGTTTAAAATTTTACCCATATCTTATCTGTGTATTAGCATACCCTGCACCTCGTATGAATGCACGGGTATAAATTCTCTTCAATGTTTTACTTCAAAGTGGTCAAAAATCAAAAAATGCGAAATTTTGATTTCAAAACATCAGCAATGCTTCAAAAGGAAGTTTTTGAATGCCAAAAAATCATGTCAGATTGCTAAAAATTTGTTTTCTACCATAGCAAAGAACACACTTTTAAAATCCTTTAAAACAGTTAGGGAAAACTACAGTCCCACCCCCGAAATTTAATAAAAACTAAACTTGATCAATGATAATCCCTCCCTTTTTGACATTATCAATTTGATCATACTTGAATTATATCGCTGCATAAGAAATCAAGGGAGGTCAATGTTAACAGGAAGGTTACACAGTGTTGTCATATAAATGGAGGGAATTTGTTTAGTGTCAAGAAAATAAATAATTTTGTTAAATTTCAGGGTGTGAGTGTAATATGCCCTAATCAAAGACTCTCAACTTTTGTACTTTTTGATACTGTACTTTTATTTTATGTTAACATTTTAGAGTAAACTGTATAAATTTCAATAATTTTATTCAGTATATATTCTGTTGTAGTGGTTATAGATCCTTTAAAATTCGATGTTTCCTTGTAAAGTTTCCTATAAAATACTCATACTGGCCTGTACCCGAGTAACTTAGCTTCCCATGTATAAAGTATGCAGAACAGATTTTGAAAGCTTTAAGAGATTACTGGATTATCTATGAAACTGATGACTTGAAGACCAGGTCGGACTTGGGAGATACATGTAGATCGGTAAGGTAGGAGGAAATACCATATGCATCAGTTCTAAAAAATTCTAGGATACGTCAAACAAACTATTAAAAACATATACCTAAATATATTATTAAATAGTGTAAAAACAAATTTGGCATAGTTAGAATTATTCTATCATTACACAAATAAATAATAAATGCCTCCATCATCCATCCACCCCTAGCCCCAAATTTTTTAAACTTCAATGGTGACAGCTTGAGTTTGCTTGAAAAGTTCAAATAATGTGAATCTCCCTGTTTACATATATGCAACAAATCATGATAGAAACAATTTGAAACACTTTCTAATCAGTTAAAATAACTTATGATCATGCCAAAAGAAGAAAAGCTGAACTGAAATTCATCTTAACACCAGTCAAATTGATATATTTCAATATCTTCAAAAAGGAACATACATTATATAAATTTTATAAAAATGAATAAAATTCATCTTAAACCTATAAAAACAACTAATTTGTAAAAGTCTTTACCACATTTTAATGAGGACATCATGAAACTTGTGGAATACACACCATAAGGTATTATTTTAGTATGATTCAGGCATCATATGCATTCTAGTTAAGTCACCAGTAAAAAAATTCTGATAAAAATTCTACAGTAGTACCTCAAACATCACAAGAGTAGGCTCAATCACACGTTCAGCAACTGATGCATTTGCTGCAGCTGCAGTCGCACCTTGAAAATCCATTAACATGTCATCCTGTGTGACACTTGATTTTTCTAGCTTAGTTTCCCTGGTACCATTTAGGGGAAAATCAGCAACACTTCCATCAGCTGATAAATCTTCCTCCACTCTTCGTTTTTTCACCACACCATCAGAGGCAATGTGATTAGTTTCACACTCTGAGGCATCTTCACAATTGGTTTCCATGTTAGTGACACCATCAACAAACTCCTGATTGTTATCTTCACACACATGACCCCCACAAGCATGCTCACCAGTCAGTGGAATTGGTTGTCGTGACATATTTTCAACATCTTTTGCACCAGATGATAGAAAGGGGGAATCATGCTGAAGAGCTGGCTTAGGAATCCAAAGGCCAGTACTGTTATCACGAGTGTATATCTGGGGAGGTGCATACCATTCATGCCTATCAACTGTGACCAACACAGACTGCAGCAGAACAACCATGTTAGCTAAACAAATCACCAAAAGATATAGCTTTTAAATGATTTCCATTCAAAAATGCACCAAAGGAATATAGATATAAATACCACCACTTCTAATACGGAAATATTATCATGTCAGATCAGAAAGTCAATCTTCTTCTAAAATCTAATATTGAATATTGATGTAGTGCTGAGAATCTGCTAGATTAATGCGCCAGTAGACTCCACTGTATAATTACAATAAAAATTTTCTATCCAATATAAACTTCTCAAGAAATCCACCGTAGTGTCAAAATCTGTTAGTTATAAGATTTCTTCCTTACTTCAATTTTTAACAAGTTTTAAGTAATGTTCTAGACTATTATTGCAGATTTATATTTTATATTTTGTTTCAATTAGATCATTTAAATTTCAAATAAATCTAATAGTAGGTTAGATATTTCAGGAATTCAGTTGTATCCCTATTTTATTTGGGTAACCATATTATTGGTACGAAATATCCAATGGCATCAGATAATTTGACGGACTACCTTTAATAGGTCTCTCCTCTCAACCATATTTTTTCTATCCACAAGGTTTGAACTCAAGACTTTGCTCAAGGGACCAAGTCCAGTACCACTCAAATCCACTGGAACGAGGTCAACTTTATTAGGCTTCTCAAATTGAAGAGAAAATTTGAAAAAATGAAGATGAAGGGTACGATGTCTCTTGCAAAGATTAAAAAAATTAGAGACAAACTTTATTTGACGTTCAAGATTCCATTACCAAAGTTAATCCAATAATATTTGGTGTTAAAGATCGGGTCGCATCAACTAATTTCATGCAAGACAAGGCTTAGATAACAAATCATGCCATACAATGTTTAAATGATAAGAGAACTTAAACTAAATCTCTATGATAACATTGATATAAGACAAGAAATTGATGACCAATTTGCTGACATAACGATTGCGGCACGCTTTTGATATCAACTTTGAAGTTCATGGAGATTAATAAAGCTTGGCATTTTCACGTCAAATATCAAGGAGTGTTAAAATTTATAAGATTTTGCCTTACTCAAATTTTGAGTAAGTTTTAGATATTTCTTCTATTATTGGTTGCAAGCCTGTATGTAGGCATTCTCATTTGTGAATCTCAATGGCTACTTTGCTCTAATTTTCATATCTCTAGTTTAAAGTTCTACTATTTCTATGTTTTTGTTTTACAATATACTTCCATAAAAAACACACATGTAACCATCCCTGTAAAACATTAGACGTTTATCATAACAAATAATATAAACAACCATGAAAGCTGAGCTGACTTCTACAAATCTAAGGAAAATATGTATATTAATCACATGTATAATTAATTACAAGTACACCATACAAACCCTAAATCTTATAGACCAAAGGAAAAGCAAGATCCTGATAAATAGAAAAAGTTAATGTTTTCATTGAAATATCATAAACACAATTTAATCAATGAGGAATTGTTTTCTACTCATGAACCACTAGGACCAATTTTATTGAAAATAGATAAAGGTTTCAAAATGTCAAACAACTCAATGAATGTTACGCGCCAAGAAATAATCAACAATAATTGAAATTATACACTAATTTAAAATCATGTTTTGATTGTGAAGTAACCATTACCTTCCTTCTATGACGATCCATGTAGCTTATATATTCCAATGGTACTCGAGCACCCCTAGATAGCTTAGAAATAACTGTTATTAGTTCCTCAAGACAAGATATTTCTTCCCCAGCAAATTTCTTAATTATTGCATGGCGAGGAACACCTGCTCTGAAGAGCATATATCTGCAAAACATAATATTACATTGAATAAAGCACATGTTACATATCAAACTGTAAAATAAACATCATCGGAATCCACTCCATCCAGGGTCTAGTGTATGAAAACATAATTGATGCTAGACTTAAGCTTATTTGCTAATTTGTCATAAGCAATTTCAAGGAATTTTTTAATAAAACTAGAGATAAACTCACGAGATGATCATACATTTAAAAATTAATGTTTTCACTCACCAAGCTATAAATAATTTTGATAAAACCAATCGATAAAGACAACAAATCTCTAATAATTTCTCTGGCTAGTAGACTTTAAATAGTTATCAAATTAGGAGAAGTTAATGCTTATGTATGCATACCCTGGTTCAGCCACATAAACAAGACCGCAATGGAAACGGAAGTTTCTAGCCTGCATTACAAAGAAGATAAACATAACCAAAATGAGACAGAAAGCTTAAATTGGAAGAATAACCTGTTTGGAGTTTTATGGCACAATATGTTCTGATAACCAATTTCCAGTAAATACTAGGAAAGAAACCGGTAGCCTACATCATAATAAAGGAAATGGTCCAGGTAGAGGAAATGCTAATTTAATGTAAAGATAAGCATACAGAGACACATGGATCAATATAATGAAGGAAAAATACCAAGCTACTCTAATAACATCATAAATATAAGAAACATGATAAACATTCCAGACATATTTCTCATTCAAACAGCCACCACCTCCACCTCTCAAACCGTAAGTCAAATCATATTCAACTAAATTGTCTCTGGACAAGAGTATAAAAAACAGTGAACATTCCAATTTCTGAGTACAGTCCAACTAACCTGCTGATAAGAAAGAGGATGTATTACTGCCCCACTCACTTCTAAGAAATAATCAGGAGTTATTGAGTGCAAATCTTGCACCTGATATAAAAATTAAAAAAAAAAAAAAAAAAAAAAAAAAAAATCACCACAACGGTAAGCAATAACTGGAATTTCCATAATCATTATTTCAGATGCCAATAAAAGTTTTTGAGCCAGCCTCATGTTAGCAACAAACAAACTACTTTTATGTTTTCATCTGATGCTTTTGTTTTGGTTCAATTCTACGCCATGGGTAAATATTTCACTATTTCATGGATGGCTGATGTGAGGCACTAGGTTGACTCTTATGAGTTCATATTTCATAAACCTCTGAAGATAGGTGGTGAGGCCACGTCAGGTTGAACCCAAAAATAAAAAATTATCGCACATTTTGATTACAAAGGATTAAAGAATCACAATCTACTGAAAATTGCCATCTACCCACTGTATTGCATGCAAACAAAATTGTTAAACCAGTGTAAATTGACTATGCTTTCAATTTATTTACCATTTTATACAGTTAGCATTTCTTCAGCCCCTCTCTTAGTGGAGTTTGCAAGTAGGGCACCACGATGCCCTTCCCATATAAAATATAAGCATTTGGGTATGTCAAAATGTACTAAACTACTACTAATAAAGTAAATACCCAAGAATGAAAAATCTCACCAACAAAGTTAAACTCTTTGATGTGCCACCCCTTTCAATTTGTAATTCAATATTCTTGCTCACACTGTCATCAAGAAGAGTCTCCAGTTTCAAGAATTGAGTAATGACCTGCAATGAATTTTACAGAGTCAAGTTCTACATAAATTAGAAATGAGACTCCTATGTCTAAAGCCAACCACAAACATCACACAGACAATGAAAGACCCTGTTTTTGCAGCCTTTGAGTACAAGAAAGAAAGTACCAATAATAACTCACAAGACAAGGGAAGACTCTTTGAAAATAAAAGTGAAGTTAATACAATTTAGAAATTCAAATTCAAAACAGTTTTTTCAACCAATTGGTAACTCTAAAGAAATTGGAATTTAAGCCTAAGTTAACCCTTAAAAACCGGCATAGTAAGATGAGGTTTACATCTACCGATATATTATAATTTGACCTTATCTCTAGTTGACGTGGGTTCTTGAACAATAACAAAAGACATGGAAATGTAAAAGCAATAATACAAAGCTATTCATATTTGTTACTTTCCCAAGCAGCAGTCTCCCTGTCTTTATACCAATGGTTTGGATGTACAACAGTACACCTACTTTTCATCCAGAATAGTTTCTCGCCTCAACTTTCCTTCAATGTCAGACTTCCATAATCAAGTATGGCATTTGGTATGACCAGTTATCATTCTTATATGAAACATATAACCTAGTGTTTCACCAACGATGCTAAACAAACTAGATCCACATCAAGCATACAACAGAGAACCAAATAAGCACCAAAAATGAAATGGAGAGGGTGGGGCAGGGAAGCAAAAAATTTGTCCTTGATGTAAACTTACTTCTCCATTGACACGAACAAGTACATCACCTGGTTCCAAATGTTTATAAGCTGGACCACCTGGTACCTAAACAAGTCAAGGAGTAAAACCATAAAAGTTGAAATGGAATATCAACTCAAAATATTAGCACTCCAATTTGCTTACCACAGATTCCACAACAAGCATTCCAGTTTCACCAGCTGGAGAAGCCTGACGTACTATCTGCATAATTTAAAAGCAGTGTCAATAATTCAGGGCATATTTGAAGGAAGATACTGCTCCATAAAGATAACCTGAAAAAAAATTATCGAATAAAACAACCTGTTCTGTCTCAGTTTTGAGACCAAGGCGACGAGTCTCGTCAAACCCTTTATGGAGAAATGTCACCTACACCAGAGGATTGGATCATCATATGCAAGGAAAACATCCATTTTCAGAACCAAGAAAAAAAAAATCTTTAAACCATCTCTTATCTCATCAAAATATATAAGAACCAAAAAGTAAGCAGAATAAAGATGCAAGGAACTAAAATAACTAGAAACTACAAAAAGTGTGAAACCTCTACAATCAAAGCACGTCTGTAATGGGAAGACAAACAGATAAAAGATATGAGGATCATGGAATTACTAATTACAACAAGCGTAAACAATCATCTAGTATCTATAAGCATGAAGAAGTAAATTCAATATGTAAGGAATAAATATTATCTTGAGATTACTGAATGATACAACATTTGTCAGTATTTTCGTGTAAACTTACTATCAAAATTTAAAAAGTTGATTGTATAAAAATGATAAAACGGTAAGCAATAAGAAATCATATGGTAAGAGATTAACATTTTTCAAGTCCCTACAGTCTATAGACACAATAATTGCACTGAGAAATTAGCAACATGGAAATTTCAGAAAAATAAAGTGGTAAAGTTTAGGCAGGTATCTATTATAGCATTTGCAGAAATAGTTTTATTCATAAATCAATTTGGAGACAACAACAAAGAATATTTACCATATAACAAGTTCGTGAAAAAGAGTAAGCCTCTAAAAATGAGACATCATAAGCAGAAAGGAGAAAAAAAATGAATCAAAACTCTCTATCAAACCAAGGGTAAAAAATCAAAGGAGAAATATGGAGATTAATCATTTAATGATGGAGAGACAAAATCCTTCAATGATGGAGGAACAAGAATGACAAAACAGAAGTCCATTAATGATTTTATAGAGGATAAAACTTAATATAACACTTGAATGTCTTGGAAAAGGGACCAGACAAACCTAAAGCTATACTGAATAATTCCAAGTCTCGGAAAGTGGACTTTAAGCCTAATTCAATTTCAAAAAATTAGTTTGCAAGATAAGATTTACACCTACTTATATATTATAATTTGATTATATCTTTAATCAATGTGGTTCTTCACGCCAAAAACTAGACACCTCATGCGTGAAAATACAGTGGCTCAACAAGTCCAACAAACCTCACTACGAAACTTTGATCATTTAAAAAATGAATTTTAAATCTAACTCAACGTTGTAAAACTGGCTTGTAAAGTGAGGTTTACACTCACTTATATACTATAATTTGATCATATCCCTAGTGGATGTGGGATCTCCAACATTAAGTTCCTAAAGAAAGTAACTTTTTATCTTAACACAGCATTTTTATGCTTAAGATAACTAAGAAATGAATGCCTACAGACACGACTAGGGCTTTATTGACATTTTTTCAAAGAAAAATATTTCAATTTACTAGGAAAACTAATTGAAAGGAAATTTAATATCAATATTATTCACTGCAATGCAGCACACAAAACATTCAAGATTCAGTACCATGAAATAGTTTAATATTATATCACGAGAAAAAAAAAAAACACAAAAGGAAGAACCTGCAAACAACAATTGACAGACCTGAAGCGTACCACGAGGTATAGAAACTGCCTGCCATTTATCAACATAAGTTTCACTTCCCTTTTGAAGAAACCTTAAGGCCCTCACAACCTGAAATGCAATCGAATTAGTTAGTCCTGGGTCCTGACAAGAGGAGCTGAACTTCTTGATTATCACAAGAAGCATCAAACAAGTTCAACAAATATATATATATATATATATATATATATATATATATATATATATATCAAAAGCTCACTCGTTCTAGAGGAAGAAAGAAGGCTGATGCACTTGATGACTTGCTCCCAGCATTCAGAGCCACTGCCCTGCCTTGCCAATCTATAACTGGGGAACCACTTGACCCTCCTTTGGTCCCAGATGCTGCCTGAAATGCAAAAAGTAGATATAAGGTTGCAAAAAAGGATTTGGCAAAGACTAGACAAGCATAACATATACGGCCATGGTAAATTACGTCTAAAGAAGACTTCAAAACCACTCCATACAAATCACTCTATCCATGAAATAAGTCGCCCAATGCAGGCACAAAATGATCCCCTTGAGGTTAATTTTCTTTTTCTACCAGTTTTAGCAATAAATCCTGCTTTCAATTCTACAACATTCCAACTTTCAGAGTAATTAAAAAAACTGAGAAAAAAATTTAGAATGCCATTGGATATATTATAAGACACTTGAAATGAAAGCTGGGAAGCAACTAGAAAGAGACTAAAATTTCCAGGAAAATAAAAGATAGTAAAATTTGAAGGAGAAAGGAAATAACATAAACAAACTCACAATTTAGAATTTTAATATAAATGGTATAAATAATATTTGTTCCCACTTACTTGCATATAGAACGTGTTGAAGTCATTATACCCATCCCTGCATAAAAAAATAGTTCCATTATCTAAATTCAACCTGTTTGCATAAAGAGAACAGAAAAGGCTACAGATACTCTACAGCATACTTCTTATAATGAGGAGCATCCCTGTCCAAACGAGCAAGAGTACCAGCCAAAATGGAAACCTGAAAGCAAAAGCCAAAATAATTATACAAAGTTTATTGGAAGAAAAGGATCAAAGATAATATTAGAACACACTATTCCTTTGCATTAATACAAAACAAGTGGCAATTATGAACAGGCTTAAACAAGAAAAACTACCAAATGCTGATGCAAAACTTGATTTTAGAAACCAAAGGCCTTACAGAGGAAAACAAAATGGATGCAGCTGGACCAGGACATATGTTGAAAACTGACTGATCATGATTAGAAACCAAAAGAAAAAAATCCCAACATATATCATTATGCTTTGTCCACAATGTTCTATTGAGTTGGTCAGTTTCCCAAGAAAAGCATCACTTGCTAGTCATTTGATGTGTATTTTTATAAGCATGGAAATCATGTAGCTTTGTTTTACAGGAGTCAATTAAAAAGAACAGAAAAATGCAAGACAAGGTACAAGGAAGGGAGAGGAGGAAGAATAAGAGGATTTGAGGTAAATTTAAGGTAATACCTTCTCGCCACTATCATTACCAACAACTCTGATTTCTAGTCCAACACATGCAGCTTCAGGAGCAAGAGGTATCTCTTCATAGCTCAAAAATTGTATAGCACTAGGATCATAACGAAAGAACCCAAAATCATGTACCTACAGATGCGTATATATTTAGTTGGTTGCATCAACAGGCATACAGAGAAAGAAATTATAAAATAATTCTAGGCCAGAACTAATTATTAAAAAAAAAAAAAATACAAAGACACACACATACAATAACTCTGAGGACCACAATAATAATCTATAAAAGTTAAACAAATGAACAAATTAATACAGTTTAAAATACAAATTTTACAACACAAATTCACAAAATAAAATAAAAAATGCTAACAATAAAACACAACAGAAAGGGGAATCAGTTCGTTGTTTCACAGTTTAAACACGAAAAGAGCTCAGTTAAACCATAAAAATAAAAGGTGTCTTGAGTTGATAAAACAGTCTTCCCTTTCAACAATAATAATATCTTGATCCTCCTCAAGCAGGTAATAACAATATAAACATATGAAGGTGTTTTTGCATCATAAAGACTTATTGAAAAGCTATAGCAGTAGTGATTTTGAACGTGCGTAACAGTAACCACACGATTGCCATGTCTTCACAGTCCGCAGTGAACAGAAGTTTATATAAAGCAGAGTGCATGTATAAATGACAAAAAATGTAACAGAATGAAAGAGAGGATTCAGCTAGATCGTCAGTAATAAACTGTTGGCGACATCACATTGAGAAATCAAAACGGAACAGAACTCACTAACCGGATCTCTGTAAATCGGATGCACCGGAACCTCTTCGCGGTTCAGAAACATGGCTTCGGCAACCACAGGACCTACGCATTCGAAATAAATAGATCGTCAACGCGAACAGAATTCAACAAAAAAACAAAAATCAAAAGCGGCGAGGTTAACTAACTACCTGGCTTGACGACGTGGCGATTAGTGAGAATGATGCCGCGGCGCTTGTCGACGATGAAGCCGGTGGCGTAGCTGGCGGCGGCGGACTCGGTGTCGAAGGAGCGAGTGGCGGTGGTGCGGAGGACGACGACTGCGGGGACGACTCTGTTGAGCGCTTTCCGCCAGTCCTCGGCGGTAGCGACGTTTTCCTGAAATGGCGGATCAATTTCCATGCACAAGTCATCGGTCTTGACGACGGCGCCGGAATCCAAACCGTCCGATCCCAACCTCTCCACTGGATCTCCCATTTCAGCGATCAATAATGAATGCTCGCTCTTCTTCTACTGATACTATGTAGATATTTCTTCACTATAAGCTGAGTGTGTTGTGTTATTTGTGTGTGTTTGATGAGTTAGGGTTGGGCACTGACGATTACAAAAGTGTCTAATAGTCCACGCCAATGACTACACGCTGAGGTGAGGTCTGCGAGTCGCCACGGAGTTTAATGCGTACGTGTTTCCGGAAGAAGGCTAGCTCAGACCATGGCCAATGAAAACCCGAACCCTCAATTATGAATCAATAATGCTCACAAATCGAATCATTTTTTGTTTTCCTTAGTTTCCTCTTTTCCTACTTTTGTATTCAATTTCCATTTCTCTTCTCTTTAAGGCATATTCATAGCAAGATTGAATGCAAAATTAGTTAGTAAAACGAAAATAAATAAAAAAATACAATATAAGTTGTAGAAAATAGGATGGAAAATGGGAAATGAAGGTGATTTAATTTGTAGAAAGACAATGTAAAATAAAGAGTAATTAATAAAAGTTTTATACTTGATAAAAACAAAAACTAAATTAATTGGAATATATATTCATACTCTTGTATAGTAAGAATAAATACTAGTTAAAATTGAAAATTAATTAATTATGAAAAAATTATTTTATAAAATTATAAATAGTATTTAAAAATGGTTTATTTAAGTAATTAATCTCATATTATGTATAATTTTGTCTTCAAACCATTTCTAAACAATTAAAATATAATAAAATTAATTCACAAACTAATTAATTAAATTTAAAAATTCTCACAAAATTAATTACTAAATTTTTAAATAATTTATTCAAAAAATATCAAAATTTAATTATTTTATTATATTTGTTGGTATAATATTTTTGTTTTAATTATTTGTAGTATTATGATAAAAAAGAAAACGTAAATATTTTATTATATTTATTGATTATTTTTTTCAATTTAAAAAATAATATATATAAATATAAAATATTTTGTAAATTCTGTTGCAAATATTTAATTAATATTTACAATATAATTTGTTGTATTTTTTAATATAAAATAGGTTGTAAAAATATATTTCCTTTTTCATGTGTTTAAAGTTTCCTTTTTCAAACTTTCTTTGCTTTCTTTTTATCTTTTAATAGTTGGAAAGTAAGAAGAGGTAAGAATTTTTTTTTTAATATTTCTCTTTTCTTCCCCTTGTATAAAACACCTGTCTTCCTCGTCAAACAATTCCATAAGTAATTTTAACTAGTAGTTAGGAATTTAAATGTTATTTAAAAAATATCTAGAATTTCAAATAGTTTTATATCATATTTAATATCATCACTGAGTAAAATATTTTTTGTTTAATGAATGCAACTTAAATTATTAATAGATTAATGTATAAAAGAATATGTTTTTTTTAGGAAAGAAAGGGGCTAAGTAAGAAAGGAATACCTAGGTCGAGCTATTAAGGACAACCAGATGAAAGAAGGGACACTATCAAAGAAAATAATTTCTCCCTACATAATTATTTGATCTGGAGATAGGATGAAGATATTTGCGTGTTCCTAGAACAATTTGCTTAACTAGAATTTTGCTATATGATTATAATTATCGAGGTCTTCAAATTTAAAAAAATCATAAATTTGGGTTTTATTTATAAAAATAGAATTATTATATTATATTTGACATAGGATCGTATTTTACAAGAGTATAACGGAACTAATGATTGGTTTGAAGAGATAAATCCATCTTTAACAGTCTCTTTGTTAAATGAAAAGGGTATGAACTTTAGGGTTGTATTATTAAAATTTTGACTAAAGTTTTGCAATCGTGTCGCACTCGCACTTGAAGTATATGCGAAGAAAGTAGCCAAACCATACTGGGGGACATTTCATCACTTGGTCGGTTTGTCCGCCGGCCCATTTTCACACTTTTATGCAACATTTTATTTTCATTTTTTTATTTCGAAGAAACATCCTTAAATATGTCTTCAAAAATATTCTCTTGGTTTTTCAAATATTAACTTGCAAATTCCAACCCACTTAGTCTCTAATATTTCAATTTAAGTTAGATCGGTGTAGATTTACCAACTATATTCAGTTTGAATATGTTGGGAATTAATACTTTTAATTTAAGGTTTTCATTGTTAGATCTGAGAATTTTGTTTCTTCAGTAATATTACATTTTAATTGTTTTAACGGACAATACTTCCTTTCAAATCTACCAAGTGAGATACATTGTCATATATGTTGTTTCGTTTTAAATTTTAAAACTCAAACTGTTCCATTTTGAAAATATATAAAGTCGAAATTAATTTAAATGTTAAATTTAATTTATTAAGATAAAATTGCATGATAGTAAATGAAGACACGTACAAGCAACACATATGCTTTTGCTAGCAACTATAATGCTATAAAATCAATTATAATCTTAAAAACAAACACACACTAAGTCATTGCAGAAGGAGAAGGAGAAGAATTTTGGAGAAGGAGCTTTTTACCACTTGTATGTCATTTTATACAGCAGTTTCTTTACAAATGAACTACAAAATCATGCCCTTTACCACTGACAACTTAGTTTATTGACAATCACCAGTCACTCGATACCTCCACAATGGCCTGGACTGGCATCATACTTCACTATGTATTATTCCTTCTTTTTTTCGTTTTCTACTATGGGAATTTACCTCACAGACCCCAAGTGCAGAGACAAAAAAGAAAAGGTGAAAAAAACTGGAAAAAAGGCAGAGTTGGGCAGCGGCAACTATCATTTTGAAGAAACCTCAGAAGCACAGCCAGCTATAGGAAGATCACTTGGGGTGCACACGAGAGCCCTTTGTTGTAAATGTCTCAGACTTTGTTCCATGCTTACTTGAACCATCTCAGCCAGCATCTTCTTTGCTTTACCAGATTGATCATCCCCATCAATCTGTGATATGATGTTGCATACTATATTCTCCAGAGTGTCAGGTTGAATTTCAGATCTCGGATAAGGAGACTCTCGCAGTAACTGCAAAAGGGTGCGTGCTTTTGACTGAGACTTAGGTGTCCCTTGAACAGTAAGCTCAAGAAGTCCTGGAATGACACCTTCTCTTAGAATTGGTTCCCGGTATTTACATCGATCGCTTTGGCACATTGTCAACAGTGCTCCAACAGCATGCTCCCTACTTTGGAGAGTGCCACTCTCAAGAACCTCCACAACTGCCAGAACCCCGCCTTCCTCAGATGTCAAGGCAGTTCTGCCCTCATCATAGTCCACCAGGGATTCTATCAAAGCGCAGCATTTTTCAGCTGTTTTTGAGGACTTTTTACAGGTTTTAAGAAGATCAACTATGGAAGGGATTGGGTTTGTCTCGAGAATGGTGCTGAGATTAGTAGGGTGTGTTGATAAATTAGAGAGAGCCATTACTGCATCAGCTTTAGCTTGGGGGCTTCCATCTCTAAGGATCTCTACAAGAAGAGGAATGGCACCGCAAGCACTGATAATAGGTTTGTTGGTCGAAGAGGCAGATAGTGTGAGCAATGATGCAGTTGCAGACTCCTGCAGATTTAGATCTTGAGACTTGAGGAAACTAACTATCGGTTCTAATGCACCAGCCTCCACAATACTGATTTTGTTCCTGCAAGTCCAATTCAAGTAATGAATACGGTTGAATTGTGACTAAAAAAATTATCTAACAAAAAGTTTAAACATCTGATACTTGTAGAATGGTAAGGCAACAAAATAAATAGCATAGGGTACAGAAAACAAGCCAACGTTTAATTCATGATGAACTGCTATAACTTCATCCAGCTATATAATGTAACATCAGATCTGCCAGACAAAAGAAATTGAAATCCTGATATATTATTTTTTAGTGATTGGAGTTCATTCTTAAGTTAATGCATTCTATTCAATCACAACCTGGAACATACCCAATCTGTCTTAGATGCAGAAGACTAATGATGTCATGGTACAATGTGGAAATAATAAAACTACTAATGTAAGCAAGAGTAGAGTAAGATCTGATTCCCCTGGTTTAACCCTCTTGTGGTGGTCAGATATCAGGTCATTTACTTCTTGCTATGCACATACTTGTTCATGATGCTGGCTCAAAACACCTACCTAAAGGTCCCAGGAAAGAGAAAGAAACAAGAGAGAAGGGGAGGGAAGGAATGGATATAGATAAACCCAAAAGAAGTACCGGTTTCTCTTCTCAAAAGGATCTAGATCGACAATAATCGTGTATTAAAACATGAGCCAAAACAAGAAATTTTAGGTGTGCTTGTTTTGTATAGGTGGAAGTTGGGAAAGTAGGAATTTGGAATGAAAATCACTTCACAATTGTTTGGTATAGCAAAAATAGAGGTAGGTTGAAAAAGGAGTGCAACTCGTTTACGCTCCACCCCACAAATTTTGGTCACTCCTAGAGTATGAAAGTGATTTTTTACCCTCTATTCAAGCAACAATGAGTAAAAATAAAAACTTTCTACCCCATCTTTCGGTCCTTCTTTTACCTTCCCATTTTCAACCTCACTTGAACAAAATTAGGAGAGGAGTAGGCAAAAAGTCATTTGAACATCACGTTCAATGCAGAGATCTGAACCATCTCTATAAAAATTAAGCACACAGTTGTTAAACCGCTAATTTAAAAGCACTGAAGAAAAAAAATAAGAAAACAAAGAAAATAGAATTCTCCCATTTCTGTATCCTAAAAGTCATTAATGCATGTGGAATATCTTTCCCTTTTAACCCGTTTGGTAATTTAATCATTTTCCGTATATGATAATCAAATATGGCATTATTATTCATGCAGATGACCATAATCGGAGTAAGCATACCGTTCTCTTATATTTTAACCCTTTATGCAAATATTTAGTTACCAACTAGAAGCGAAAGCAAAATAAAGGAAGTAAAACTGTTCCTTTAGCTAGAAGGTGAAATTTGACACTAAGCAACAAGCACTGAATGATGGAAAGACTACTTCCGCAATAAGACATGATCGAAAAAGGAAAAAGAAACAAAAGTAAAAAAGAAAGAGCACCATGTGAAACAAAGGAAATCCACCTCGCAATCGGATAAGTTTCAACAGCAAAAAGCATCCAATTCTTTCTTGTGTGAGATAGCATTAGCATGCATGCATTTCAGCCACCAAAAGCAATTATCATTCACAAAGCAACGTACTCAACATTCTAGACTTCACAAGATAACACACCTCTCACCACGACACGCAAAATAAATAGTAATAACCTTATTATAATTAATTAATAATCATAGTAATATTCTATAAGAATAATAATAAAAGGTAAATACCAATTTGATGGTTCATTTTCTAATTTCAAGAAACAAAATATTGTAGAGAGTTCAATCAACCACTGAAATATGTGACTCTTGCACCCTAAGGCATGATAAAGTGGTTTTGCTTATTTTCTGTCAAAGATGGAAACTAACTACCCCTCCCTCCCCCCAAGATAAAAGTAAGGTATACCTGAATCACCCATCATCATCATCTTTCCTAACAAACATCTAGGTAGACTATAAAATCGAAAACTCAACCAAATATAAAGAAAAAAAAAAAAGGAAAAGAAAAGGGAACTAGTAGTGAGAATAAAGAGCAGAATCAGAATCAGTTTATAACACCGTATATGCTATAGACCATTATTATACAATACTATACTATTATTGTGATTAAAGAAATCCATCAAATCCCAAATTGATAATATTTAATTCCAGTTTTATATCAAATACCAACTCGATGGCTTCAAGGTATCGCATATGTTTCATAAAGCGCACGAATTCCCAGAATATAAAAAAGTGCGTCAAACAACAACTAACATAAAATTAATCACAAAACCGTATAAATTAAAGAAAAAAAATTACACCCACTACGAATAAAGTAATCACACCAGGCAAAAAAATCTAATTTAGTTTAGGTGTTTCATTCATTTTTCATGAAAAATACAATTAGTCAGAATTTTGCACTGTTTTTAATTTTGGGGTGATTAGAAAGGGAAAGAAAGGAAGGGTAGTACGGTACTTTTCGTCTTTGACGGCGAGGTTGAGCAAGGCGAGGAGAGCGGGTTCGTGTGACTCGGGCGAGTCGACTCGGAGCATGGAAACGAGTGGACCGACAGCCTGAGAGAGTTGGCGCCGACAGCGCTGGGACGTCTTGGTGAGTCGGCGGATGTCACGAGCGGCTTGGAGGCAGAGGTGGGGGTCGCCGGAGTTGATGAGGTGCAGCGCGCGGCGTACGGCAAGCGGCGTCCGCGGCTCCTCCGTGTCGAAAGTGAGGCCGTCGGAGGAATAAGAGGAGGAAGATGAGGGAGAGAGCGAATGGGGACTCTCCATTGAGGTGGTAGCGAGAGAAAGTAGAGAGAGAAAGAGAGAAAATATCTGTTTTGTTGGAAGGGAAGAGAGTGAAAGACGCAAAGTGTGTGGCTTTGGTGTGGAGGCTCCTGGGAGAGGCGTTAAGCAACAGTTATTTGTAACGTATAAAGAGAGAGCTGTTGGTTTGGTAGTTTGGTAAAACATTAGAACAACTCCGTATATTTAGTATTTCTTTCTTTATTTCTTTATATTATATCATTACACTATTAAATATTATTTCATGGGTTTATATATAACAACATGATTAGATCGTTTGAAAATAGATTGAAGTTTCAAAGTAAGTAACTAATTCGAAGAATGAACCTCATATAAAAAGATTATATATTTTTATTATTATTATTATTATTATTATTATTATTACTATTATTATTATATTACTTGCTATTCTTCCATTGTTGTTTCGGCTCGGTTATTATGTTGGTCTAGTATTGAATCGACGTGTTACACTATTTTTTGTGGGCCTTTGAGTACATTATTATTTTTAACTTTGTGCATACTTGAAAATGGCCAAAATATCCCTTCCACATAATTTTGAGGGAAAATTTTAATTGGTTGCGAAAGGGTGTGATTGAAAATTGGAAAATGATAGGACTATTTATGAGGAGGAGAATATATTATGTAATAACATAAAGGACATAGAATATATGCTTTTTATACCGTTGTGCATGGTGTTTCGTCGGTAGGTTTGTTCAATTTCAAACAAATGAATATTCAAGACATAAGAAAAATGAATATTCAAGTGGGGAAATTAAAAATTATATCGTCATCCAATCTCTTTCTTTTGCCTCCTTCTAGAATAAATAAAAGTTTATTTGTTAAACGTGCTCATTTTGGACTACTTGAATTTCTTGGTTTATTTAGTATTGTGGAGTTGTCAGGTTGATTCAATGGTCAGAAAATTATTTATATTAATTACAAATTACTACTATTATTTTCACAGTAAACTCTTTTATAAGGATTTGAAATTTTAATTTTGTCGTTTAGATTAAACCTACCGATAATGTATATCTCTATCGGATTCTATTATTTTGGAGAATAACTCTCTTTTCATCCTCTCAGTTAAACTGGTCTCTATCTACACATTTTCTATTCTTTCACTTCAAACTAATTTCAATACACATTACAAGAGTCATAATTTTTTAAAGATTCTAAAATTTGTTTGAACTTAAATTTTTATTACGAGATGTTATTACCTTTAAACTTAAATAAAGGAACAGTTATTTTATGATAAATTTAAAATATTTTTTTAATAATTATTATAAAAATATCAATTATTAAAAATTTAAGTATAAATGTAAATCTCATATTAAATGAAAATGAAAAAAAAGTTAAATAATATATAAGAAATAAATTATGACACCTTTCTGATATTTTTTTTTCTCCACTCATCTAACAAATATTATTGTAATAGTAAAGTTTAAATTCAATTTATTATTTCTTTCTTTAATTTTTTCAATAATATTAGGATATTATTCTTTCGATACAAATCATTAAAACAACAACAGGTAAAAAAACACCTAGAATAATATTTTATAGAATTTTGTATTGAAAATTAAAAAATATATTTTTGCACAAACTACTACAAATAAAAATGTTAATGGTATGTATGTCCTCGTATAATATTCTCACACTATTAAGAAAAACTAATAAATAACTTTTTTTTGTCGGCAAAACTAATAGATAAGTTAGCGAATAGAAAATTTTACGAAAATATTGTTACACTATTCTATATAAACAATTAAAATATTTAGAGAATAATGAATAAGAGAGTTGTTTACAATAGTTATTTTGTGAAAAAAAATAATTTTAACATGGACTCCACTAATAGTTCATTAAAATTAAAAGAAAAAGGCAATTATCTCCAATATTAAATATTCATCTTTAGTGCACTTACATTAAAATATTAGTTTTATTGATAAAGAATTTATGTAGGTAATTAAAATGTTCTAAGCTGTTCTATCTAATTGGTTTATAATGATTGTTAAACAATATTCTATTTCGCCTATTGGATTTATTGTTAACATTAAGATAATTATATTAGTTTGAGCATCTAATCACAATAGCACTAAAATCAAAATCAATTTATAATTTGTTGGCACTGAATCAATTTAAGATATTATTTTTATATTGAATCAATTGCTGAATTTTTGAAATTCATTTCAGTTTATCAAAAATGTTAACCAATTTTATACTATCTGTTATTTTCAACATTTTTTCTGAAGAAAAAAGAAAACCCAACTGGTAAGAATTTTTATCCTGTAAAGGAAAAATCAGTAGGTTAGTGTCTTTATATTTACATATCATTTTTTTAATTATATTAATTGCATGGATAAACTATTATTGAAAATATTTATTAATATTGTGGATCATCTTTTTAACATTCAAAGTTGATCTGGTTTTTTTTTTTCTTACACCTTTTTTTTAAAAAAAAAAAGAAACAACCTTATTAATATTTTTTTTACTACACCTAACTCTCATGATTGACTAGGTTTATCTAACAACAGGAAAACAGGGTTGTGACTAAAGTGTAGCTGAATAAAGAAGGGTTAAATGAATGTAGGCTTTGTGGAACAGTTGAACTCTGAAACATGGAAATCATGAATGTCACCTTAAAAATATGCTTAAGGTACGGAAAGAGACACCTAATTGGAGGATGGAAACTCTGTATTTCTATTGGCACATCACTTACTATGCACTTTTTCCACATGCAATGGCTGAGTGAGAGTGTTCTTAGAACACAAGTTTTGTATTTATAAAAGCAACAACATTTCAATATTAATGCTATTTATCACAAGCAAACGGCTTCACAAATCTGTTCCTTCCTTCACCTTCAAGTGATTTTTCCACAAGGTAACCCTTTTTTTTTATTTTCTTCTCCCTTTTCTTGGGTTTTTAATTAAGTAAAGCAAGTCTTTTAATACTCTTTTCTCAGGATTAAGGGGCTGATTAAGAGTGATTTGTTTGTGAGAAAAATATTTTCCATTTTGTTCTTTTAAGCTGTTAGTACTATTTCCTCAAAACTAAAAGCAGAAAAAAACGTTTACAAAAAAAATACTAACAACGGCCATATTTATTATTTTCCAGATCATGTCATGATGTAGCTAAGTTGCAGGTTTCCGAGAATTGCGATTCTCTCCAGTAGATTATTATTCCATTATTTGTCAGGCTTTTATTGTGTCGGTGACTTTCTTTTTTCACTTTATTTGTATTCTTATTTTGTTGTATTTCTTTAATGGTCTTTTTCACCTACGTACCTTCGTATTATTAGACAGCTATTAAATATGTATTTTAATCAATTAAATTTTGAAAGTGATATTTTCATTATAATTACTTTATTTGAATTTATTTTTCTTTTCTGTTATTTTTCTTTTCTTTCTTAAACTCTTCGTCGTTTATTTACTTTCTTTGCAATTATATATCAGAAAGTTCAAAATTACCATTTATTTCTATCACGTCTAAGTCATTATTAATGTTTTTTATAATTTTTATTATGTTATATCATTTTTAAAATCCTATTATAAATAATTTATTTAGTAGTTGACATTTTGAAGACTGAGATATATTATTTTAGTATTGTAATTTAGGTTTTAAAATATAAGTCGTGTGGATATAGTTAAATGGAAAATTTTATAAGATTTAAATTTTAATTCTATAATCATAAGTATAACCTTGTAATAAAGATGTTCTAATAAGTTATTATTATATAATTTTATACATTTAACTTTCCTAGTACTCATATGATATTTCTTTCTCTTTTTGTTTTTTTTTTTCACTAATCATAATATTGTAAGCATTACCAAATTAAAATCAGCATTAATTATAATAGAAACCATTTAAATATTTATTATTTTCAGAATTTTGAACCATTAAAATAAATATTTAAAAGTTTTAATCTTATGTACTTGTTGCATACAATAGCAAAACTGTTCTTTATATGATGTTTTGTAGATCTACGCATGCTTGCAGTATCATAAATAATTTTATTTTTTATATATATAAATACATGAGTTAAACTACGTACTCCAGTAAAAAAAATCGGATTCCCGGATATAAAAATAGTTAGGCTTACATTCAATTTTTTAAATTAAATTGTAACATATTTTATTGAAATGTTCTTATTTAAACAATTTTGTTGAAACTAAATAAAAAATATATGTTTAAAGTTTATTTTTTTCTTTAATAACATCTATTTTATTAAAATTTATTAACAAACGGTACAAAATTATAATTCATTATAAAAGTAAATTCAACTTACATACAAGTTTTTTTCTACTGTAAGTACGATATATCTAGTCTATTTATTTAAAATTTAAATAAGACTTTTTTTAGAAAAAAAATAAGTTTAGTCCATTATAAATTAAATTGAAATAACTCGTTATTATTAACCAGTAATCAGAATAAATCTTATCCAATTAATTCAATAAGCTAAATAATTGAATATAAATAAATTTTAAAACATTGTATTCCAGTCAAAGCTAAATTGGTCAAATTAGATTCAAATCTGACTCAATCCAACACTTGCTCAAACTTAATATTTTTTAATATCGTAAAACCTTAGAAAAATAGCAATATCATCCCATTAAAGATGTATGGAATATTTTGGTATTATAATAATAATAATAATAATAATAATAATAATAATAATAATAATAATAATAATAATAATAATAATATTTATTTATAGGTCGTTTTATATTACTCTCGAATCACAAATTATTATGAAAATTATTAATTCTACAACAATGATTTGTCAAGTCCAAAAAAATGATTTCTGAATATACATTTTAACGTAAAACCATTTTAACTGATCCTCGATATCTATTAAATTTTAACTAAAACAATGTCAGTTTATAAATAATTTTGAATGTTAATTCAGAAATAATTTTCGAATTGAATGTGTTTAAATGAGTTTTTAATATCTAAAAGAGTTGGTTATGAAATATTTTTTAAAAATTGAAGGTAATTTATTATATAAATAATTCTATTAATTTTGAAACAACTCATATTTATTAATCTATATAAAAATGATGTTATTATTGATAAGAAAGTCTCACTGTGAATGGTTTAAATAAGATATATGGTGATGATAATGATTAGTATAAGGTTTAACGGTTGGAAGGAAGTGATCTGAATTTGAATTTGACTTTATGTTTGGTGCGATATGAAGTGATGCAAATAAACGATTGGAAAGAAGACACGTCATATTCAGCCGAATGCGCATATCACGTCATACTGATTTCTTGTCTTTTTTGGTTTTCTTTTTTTAAACAAAAACAAATATTTTTTTTTGTTTAATGGTTTTAGTTTTTTATATTTTTAAATTAAAATTTTGATCTAACATTCAATTTAATACTTTTTGGATTTTAATTAATTAAATTACCAGGACATCTTAAATGGACATGCTAGAGCTCGAACTTGGTTGATTTAAATAAAATAACTGAATATATACAAATTTCACAACTGAACCAAAATTGTAAAATTTTCAAAATACGAAAACAAAAGTTGCAAAAAAATAGAGGAAGCACAATTATAAGTCAAAAAAAAAAAGGAGGACTAAAATAATAATTAAACTTTTTTATGAATTTTCATTCAAATATATAGTGTTTATTTTTAAATATTTAAGTAGAATTTGGACTTAGCCAAATTTATGTATTTAAGTATAATCTTATCTTATGAGTATAAATTTATATATTTTATGACCAATTATCTAGACTTAAGTAAAACATATTTAAGTGAATTTTAGATTTTTTGATAAAAAAAATAAAGTAAAAAAAAGATATTATGTGAAATCTTGTTAACTCCTATATGCAGATCAAATATCAAATTGACCACATATTTAAGAAATAAGATTATCCGTCAATATTATAACCTATAATGTTAATATCAGTATCAAGTTTTTTTTTTTTTTTTTTTTTTTCTTAAAAAAAA
>Ga0209700_102059_pt1 | contig 41474 bp, 18 predicted proteins | sample SiratroredBW_FD_187528 | JGI IMG/M metagenome (GOLD analysis project Ga0209700, IMG submission 187528) | Root nodule microbial communities of legume samples collected from California, USA - Siratro red BW (SPAdes) (version 2) | ecosystem: Host-associated > Plants > Roots > Nodule | place: USA...
TCACAACTGATTTGTTCCAATTGAATTCTGAATAATTTGCAGAACTGCTATTATTGTAGTAATTGAATTTCAATATCTGTTCTCAATCTTAGTGGCTGTCCAATCTGATCTTGATAGTAGCAGTGCCAATTCTTCTTAAATTTTGAAATTAAAAATAAGTATTTCAGTACTGATTTGTAAAACTGTCTTTGGTGTGTTGATGTGATACTATTGAAGTGATTGTGAATCTTTGGTATTGATCATCTTTATTGAGTCTGCTGAACTGTTGTGTTTGATATAGTTGCATTGGACTTAACATTCTTAGTTGATATTGGTTTTGATATATCTCAGTTACATAAACTTGCAAATTGAGTATTAGTATTTCTATTTGTATTCTATCTTGTGTCCAATTCGGTGTGATTGAATCTATGTGATATATTACTTTGAAATTGTGTGAGTTAATTTGCTTCATACTGTCTTTGCTGGATAATATTGGTTAGAATCATTTCTGCTGCATAAAATTCAACTGGTGTGTGTGCTGTTTGTAATTTGCTCTCTGCCAGCAAAATAAATCGATTTATTCGTGCCTGAGATTCAAATCGATTTATAATTGAGATTCAAAAAATATTTTCTATTCACTAAACTGTATTCAGTGTTTTAAATTGGAAAAATCTTTTAAAGTTCAATTCACCCTCGCTCTTGAACTCAGCAAAATATATTTTCAATTTTATTTTTATGTCATTTTGATTTTATGATCCATAAATGTTTTATCTTAAGTCATGAGTGATGGACGAAGGCCTAAGCAAGGTCTAATCATTAGATCCATGATAAAACACATTGAAGCTTAGGAGGAGTCAAAGGCACCAACAAACATCAAGATACTTACAACTCTAAGCTTTAGTGGGAAATTATAAAAATGTTGTGGAAGATTTTCCTTTGTAAAAATATTGTAGAACATATTTCTCCTTTGTAAAAATAAACCCTAGGTGCCTTAGGATTTTTAAAGGCACCTAGGTTAGATTTTTAGAAGCATCTAGAAGTTATGCCATGTGGCGCCTTCTCATTGGAGGAGAATGAGACACTACTTAGGTAGCTTGCAAGGCAAGCTAGGGTTTGGAGAAGCTTGCTCCACAAGCTAGGTTACCCTAACCCTAGCTTCTCCTACACACTACTTAGGTAGCTTGCAAGGCAAGCTAGGGTTTCTAACCCTAGCTTCTCCTACACACTACCTTAGCTTGCTAGAGAAGCTACTAGCTTTTTCTTCTTCTATAAATAAGAGGTTTAGGAACCTCCATTATAGACTTGATTGAGAGTAATGATATGCTGTCCAAATTTCAGCACATTGCCCAAGTTTCTCTTTGAGTTTCTTCTCCTAGAAGCTAGGAACTCTCTCTCGTGAAGGTTGGCCCAACCTCCTTCAAGCTTTCACCACCTACTTCACCATAACCACCACACTTCCTCCATACGTTTGCTTCCTCCACGGTTCTTCTTCCATAACACTTTGCTTCCGCATCACAAGAAGCTCCTTCATGCCATTTATACGGTGTAACAAAGCTTCTACAAGCATTACCTCCATTGGAGCTTACGCAAGAAGCTAGAGCACCTAGGAGCTTCTCCATCAATGAGTATCTCCTAATTATCATCACTTTTAGTTTTACTTTTTGAATTTGAGTTGCAAAGTAAAAACTGAAGGATTTTTTGCCTTTGTGCGCTTTTGCTTATCATTTTTGAGCTCTTATTTGCTATTAGATCATTAGCAAGCTCTTTAAATTTAGATTTCCATTGTATTTTTGTTTCAAGTTCATATATCACTTTTATTCTCTTAGGTATTGATTTACCTATTCGTACTTGTTTCTATTTAAAGTTTCATTTCAAATGAATACATGAGTTAGTAATTGTGATATATGAACCTTCACACTTATATAACCATCCATGGTTAAATTAATGTCCAGTAGGAATCTTGCTTTAAGTTCTTTGTTTCTTCACTTAGTATTTCCTTAGTTAATTTCCAACAACTCTTTGAGTTTATCTCTTCTCAAATCTCTTTTGAGTTTTACCTTTTCAAATTTGAGCATTTCTTGCTTTAGTTCTATGGCTTCTTGAAGTACATTGTATTTCTGGATTGTTGCTTTTGTGAAAGTTGTACAAACCTTCTAAGTAGCACCTTAGTAAGAAGGTAATGCCAATTCAATGAGCATTCACCTTTAAAGGACCAACAAGTGGTATAGCCAAACACCTTTGGAGAGGCTTTTGGTTTTATCGTTGTTTTTCATTAAATTGTAATTTACAGTTATTTACATTAGTTGCCTTGGAAGATCTTTTTGTGTTCCTCAATCTCTGAATAGTTTTCTTTAGTTGTAATAGTTAAACGCCTTTAGATAATGTGTGTATTGAAGGTCCACAAGTGCCAACAAGCCTCACTAGTAGGATTCGTCTAATTGAATTTCTTGCAAATTTTAATTTTAAATTTGCTTTTAAGCTTTATTTTCATTTTAGTAATTTCTTCAATTGTCTGAGAGAATTTTTCATTTGAAGAAAGTTGGGCAAGTGCATGTCTAAGAAAAGTTCTGGCTATGAAAGATTTGGTACTTAAGCATGCTCATTATGACTCACCTCTCTTTCTTGGGAACTTGCCTGGTATATTGAACAATATCTTTCTCTTGTGAAAAATCTTTTAAGACAATTTAAGGTGTCTAAGGAAACTTCTCACCATAGTGGAAGTGACTCAAGTTCTTCACCAAAGAATCTTACACACCTAGCTTAAGAACTCAAGTCACATAAAATTTGGAGAAAGCAAGAGACATTTTTTAAAGAAAAAGATAAAATTGAAAGATAAGCCCAATTTTCTATTCTTAAAGAGGATCTTAGGATCTTAAGACAAAAGAAGAAAAAAATACAAGAAAAAATAAAATTAGAAGTCACTAAAGTAGGAGTTCTAGGTCAAGGGATACCCAATCTAAAGAAGGTAGTCTGAAGATAAATGAGTATTATCAACCTTCTTCCTCGAGAAGGCACAAAAAGAAGTCTCAAACTAGAGAAGTTATGACCTGTCTCACTTTAATACGAAGGATGATGTTGAAGTATACCTTGATTGGGAGATGAAGATAGAACAATTATTCTCCTATCACCAAATTAGTGGGGAAAGGAAAGTACCTCTGGCCACTTTAAGTTTTTAGGAGTATATCATGTACTGGTGGACTTCCCTAGAGAGAGAGAGGTCAGGACAATGACCCTTTTATCTAATATTGGAATGATTTGAGTAGTGTAATGAGTAGTCACCATGCCCCTTCTATTATAATAAAGAGCTTATGGATATGATCTAACGACTTCATTAGAAAAAGAGAAATGTAGAGGAACACAAACAAAAAGTGGAGTTGTACATAACGAGGGTTAAGATCAACGAAGAAGAGAATAACACCATTTTTAGGTTTATGAGTGGACTCAGTCTTGAGATCATAGATAAAGTTAATTATTTTCCCTATAGAGATTTGAATCACTTGGGCTAATTGTGTATTCAAGTCGGACATCAAATTTTGAGAAAGGGACCAAGTAGAAAAGAAAGGGACCAATTAGAAAAGAAAGTTCACATTCTATTAAATATTTGCTTTGCATTAGGGTTAGATATCTTCAGTCGTCACGGACCAAAGGTTGCATTTGGTGGCAGTTTAGGGTTTTCTATCATCTTCTTCCATTATTCATTTGCTATGTTTAGTTTTCTCATGACTATGAGGAGCTAAATGTATTGTTCTTAATAAATATATCCACAGATGCTTTTCTTTCAATATACAAGTATTTTAATTATTTGCTTACTATCTATTATGTTGATTCATGGCTTGATAATTGATTTTTGGAATATTGGAAAATATCACATGTAATATGGATCTGAATTAAAATACCTAACGAAAGCTCACATCTAGAAATAGAACGTGATTTCTTGGTTGTCTTAAGACTCTTGTGGCGCTTGAAAGTCTTGTTTATTTAATCGATCAAAGAATTGACAGTTAATAGATAAGCTTAAGCTCATTCACCTAGGAATTAGGGTTTAGGTGTTTTGTGGGCTGACATTGATATTTGTTTGAAAAGAATATAATTGTTTTTATACCTAAGAGTGAGGATTGGTGAAATCTAACCCAAGCAATTTCATATGATTCATCTTTAATCCTTTTTCTACATTCCAATTGTTGCAAAGATACTAAAAAATATTTTCTTTTATCTAATTTTTTGCATAATAATCTAAATTATGGATTCGTTCTTAAGTCTAACTTTGTTATAATTGTAATTATTATCTTGTATTGTACAAATTCTTTGGGAGAGAACAATATATTTATTATTTGCTACATTTACAATTGGTGCATTTATCATCATTTGCATAGTAAGCTAACAATAATATGTTAGCCTTTAGTAGGACATACTTAATACAAGTCTTCTGAATGACATGAGTTGATATTTCATTTGTTGAATATCCTGTTGTCTATGAATTCATTTAGAGTGTATATAATTTTTGTATGTTGTGTTTAATAGAATTTAATTGTTTTGGACTCATAATCATATATATATATACATTATTTTTATCATGTTAAAAATTTATTTTAATAACTTATCCTTATATGTTTTGTTTGTGTGGTGATCTGATGTACAGGTGCACGAACTTCATCTAAAATAGATTAAAGATTTATTTTAAACTCTCTTTATATATATATATATATATATATATATATATTATATTTAAGTTATATTTTAAAATGCTAATGTTTTATACATTATTTAATTGAGTTTGTAATAAAGTAGGTAGTTTTGTAAGTGTACTGTAAGTTGAGAACAATTCTGCTATTGGAAGTCAGAGTCGAATTTAGACTAACTGAGTAGATTATATAGGCCGTGGAAGGGGTTCATTAAACTTGTTAATCAAATGCTAATAAAAATAATTAGTAGAAATTCACATTACTAATAAGGTTATTAACTCTGGGTCTGATGAACAGTAAGTCAGCTCACTACCATTCCTACAAATATGGGGTGTCCCTCATAGGTAAAACTATTGTCCCTTTATCATTTGCTTATACCTTTACTAACTTGATCATCGGAGCACCTTTGCAGGTCCCCCCAACTGAGTTGAAGGAGATGTTTGACTTAGAAGCTTGATCTCAAACTTGATATGAGAAGACAACCTGAGTACTTTAGGTTTGTCCCATAATATCTCAATCTTGTATCAAGAACAATTCAGCACCCATCGCGGGGTTCAACTTAAACAATGGTAACTACACACAAAGCAACTAGCAACGAACAAACATCACACACCATGCCAGAGAACCATATTGATACCACAACCATGTTGATGGAGATGACATGCTACTTAGAGGATTTAAAAATGAAGAATGCTAAAGAAGTTGAAAAATTAAGACAAGAAAATTCAAAAACTGAAAAGGAAGTTAGATGAAACAAAACTCAATAATACTTCACTCGAGATGGAAGACACAAAACTCTCAATAAGACCCGCTCCCTCTAAACATACTATGGGAAGGCAAAGCTTAACCCTTAGTCAACATGTTGTTGTTATTCCTTCTTCCTCTTTTGTGAGAAGACATCCTTTTACTGATGAAATAATGGAGGTCTTGCTCCTACCAAATTGGAGAAATCCAATATTTGAGATGTTTGATGGAACCATAAACCTAGACAAACATCTGGACGTGTATACAATGCAACTTGGTCTATTCACCCTGGAAGATGCTATTTTATGTCAAGTATTTCAAACATCTTTAAAAAGAACAACATTGAGTTGGTTTACTCGGTTACCTCCCTTCTTTGTTGACAACTTCCAAACCCTGACTTCAGTGTTTGGAGCACAATTTACCACGTTTTGACCTTATCAGGTAACCTCTCTCGCCTTGTTCAATGTTGGGCAGGAGAAGAACAAATCACTCTAAGCTTTCATGAAGAGAGTTGGGAAGATGAACATGAAGAGATTTGGGAAGATGACCGTGAAGATCAAAAGCCTGAGCCCTGAATTCTCCTTGCACCACTTGGTGACAGCCCTGAAGTCGGACCCGTTCTCAAATAGTTTGTGCAAAAAACCTATAAGTAGCCTTGATGAGTTGAGAAGAAGAGTGGCCAAGTTTATGGAACTGGAAGAATTGAAGGAAGTTTAGAAAAAAAAACTTAGAGAACAAACTTCACAGAAGAAGCCGAACCCATAGAACCCTAGTGACCATAGCCGGCTCCCAAGGACAAATCAAAATATGAATGACCTAGTTCGTAAACCCCGATATGAGCATTATACTCCACTGAATGCAGAACGATCCCTAATTCTTGAGGAGTTTCTGAGTTATAATTTATTGTCACAAACAAAGAAATCCTCTACTCCCCCAAATGTTGATCCAAACAAGTATTGCATGTTTCATTACAATTACAGGTACACCGTTGAAGAATGTATGATCCAAGCTGGACATTTATGTTGATATGTGCAGAAAGCCATGATGAGTACAACAAAAGAGACCCAGCTCTAAGAAGAGACCAAGATATCAAACAAAATTGAGATGACCAAAGAGATCGAGAAAAAGAAGGAAGACAAGATACAGACAAGAATACGGGTCGTAATCCTCCACTATGAGGGGTCATAAACACTATATCAAGAAGATTTTCTAGCAGAGGAAGCTCTATGTTAGGGAGGAAGAAGAATCTTTGATCTGTAAATGTTGTCTTAAACCAGAACTATCAGAGCATGCCAAACATAATCTTCACCAATGAATATTTCCATGCAACCGATCTTGAATAAGATGATCTTATGGTGATTACAATTGAGATAATTGACTTTGTAGTTATGAAAACGTTGATTGATCAAGGTAATTCAATCGATATACTCTATTGGAGAACATTTCAGTGCCTAGGTTTCTCAAAAGATATTCTCAAACGTAAAACTACCAATAGAGAACGAGTTTATGTAAGGGGATATGTTGACTTGAAAACTCGTTTTGTCGGAAGAACCAATAGTAAAACAACCAAAAGTCATGATCTAGTGGTTGATGTCAATATTTCATATAATGTCCTACTCGAAAGACCCTCACTGAATGCACTTGGTGCCATTATGTCGACTCCACACTTAGCAATGAAATTTCTATCAGAAGATGGTGACATGATCATCGTTTATAGAGACTGAAAGACAGCTAGGGAATGCTATATGCCCAGCTTAAAGATGCAGTCTAAGCGGGTACTTTGAAGAAATTAGAATGACAAGATGGTGGCAATGACTGACCTTGATCCCGGTTACATGATGGGGAATATTTAAAACCAAAGGAAGCAATCAAGTTGTGTCCAGTTGGAAATGAGGAGTAACTTGTGTAGATGGGAGAACAAATAGTAGGGTAGACAATAACAAGTTTATGGGTGTTCTGAAGGAAACCGAGATGTATTCGCTTGGACAATAACCGATATGCCTAAAATAGATCCTCGTCTAGCCTGTCATAAGTTATTCATCTATAAGTATGCTTGTCCAATTTCACAAAGGAAGACAAGATTGGGAGTAGATAAATTGCTAAAAGTCAAGTTCATCCAAGAAGTGCATTACACAACCTGGTTGGTCAATGTCGTCTTGTGAAGAATTCAAACGGGAAATGGAGAAGGTGTGCGGATTATACTAGGTTGAATAAAGCTTGTCCAATACATGCGTACCCACTTCCCAGTATTGACCAATTAGTTAATGGAGCTTTTGGTCATCATGTACTTAACCTTTTACATGCCTATTCAGGATACAATCAAATTCTAATGTATATGCCAGATAGTGAGAAAATTGCATTCATCACTGAGTTCGCCAATTATTGTTACAACATCATGCCTTTTGGCCTTAAGAATGTTAGTGCAACATATCGACGACTTATGAACAAAATTTTCCACGGCCAAATTAGTAGAAACATTGAATTTTATGTTGAAGACATAGTTTTCAAATCCAACAACATTGAGCAGCACATATCTGACTTGACCAAGATCTTTTTGTAGCTGAAAAGATACCAAATGTGTTTGAATCCAGAAAACTATGTTTTTGGTGTTGAAGATGGTAAATCGGGTTTTGTGCTAATAGCCAAAGGCATTGAAGCTAATCCTAATAAAATGCCAAGCCATTATAAATATGAGAAGTCTGAGTAAGGTAAGTGAGGTTCAACTACTGATGGGTAAGTTGACTTCTCTGTCCAGGTTTCCCCCCAAGTTGGCAAAAACAGTAAGGCCCATCATGAAACTTGCAAAGAATCTAAGGACTTTAAGTGGGATCACAAGTCCGAATATACTTTTACAAATTCGAAATTCCTTACAAGTCCGCCTATACTAAAAAACATAGTGCCAAACAAGAAATTACTCTTATACATCTTGGTGTCCGAAGACACTATTGGAGCAACCCTGGTTCAAGATGACGGTGATCAACAACCAGTTTACTTTGCGAGGAGAGTAATTCAGGGAGCAAAGTCCAGGTATCAATTGATAGAGAAGGTTGTATTTGCCTTAATTTATGTTGCAAGACGGTTGTAACCATATTTCAAAACCCACCAAGTAGTTGTGAAAATCGATTGTCCTATATTGAAAATACTCAAAAATCCCTAGTTGGTAGGAAGGATGATAGCTTGGTCCATTGAACTATCTGAGTTTGGTTTGCAATTCGAGCTGAGAGGGGCGATCAAATCCCAACTGTTAGCTGACTTTGCTGTAGAGTTACAAACTAACTCCAACATAGAATCTGAATGGGTGTAATATGTGGATGGATCTTCAAGTAAGGTGGGTAGTGGTGCTAGAATCTTTATGGAAGGGTCTAGAGATGTGAACATTAAACAATCCTTGATTCTCAAGTTCAAAACTTCTAACAACCAACCTTACCTTAGCTAAAGATGTTGGCGTGAAAAACCTCTCTTGTAAGGCAGATTCTCAACTAATGGTTAGACAACTGAATGGAGAATTTTAATTCAAAGAGCCACTTTTACGTAAGTACTATGACATGGCCAACAAAATTTTGAAATGCTTTGATGAAATCAGTATTAAACACATCCCTCGAGAGTAGAATATTTGTACTGACACTCTGTCTAAGCTGACTAATGACAAGAGGCCCAACCATGACTCTGTAATTCGTTAAGTTTTACACCAACCTTGTATTGATGAAAAAACATGCTTAACAACTTCCATCTTGGACACTGATTAGATGCAGCCAATCAAGGAATACTTGACAGCTAAATCCAATTATCTTACTCGGTTTGATCGACATGTAGCCAAGAGAGTTGCTCGTTTCCTCCTCATTGATCTTGACCTTTACAAAAGGGGGTACTCTTTTCCTCTGTTAAAATTCCTCTCTAAAGAACAAGCAGAGTATCTCATGAGAGAAATTCATCACGGAGTTTGTGGTTTACATTCAAGACATCACACCATGGCTTCCCGAGAGCCGATTATTATTAGCCAACCTAGAAGATAATGATTTTGTCAAACGATGTAAAATTTGTCAAGAGAATGGCCATCTCATTCATATTCCTGCTTCGGAGTTGAGAATTGTAATCTCACCCTGGCCATTCGCTTTGTTGGGTATGGATATTGTAGGCCCTTTCCCGCCAACCTCAAGGAAAAGGAGATTTCTTGTGGTTGACATTGATTACTTCACCAAGTGGATCGAGGTTGAACTGCTTACTAAGATCACATCTCAACAAGCTAGAAAACTTGTTTGAAAATTCATATGTAGATTTGGATTGCCATATGTCTTAGTAGTTAACCACAAGAGACCATTTACTGACAGAAAGCTAAAGCAGTTTTATGATAACTTGGGTATAAAGCACTTAACCAGTTCTGTAAAGCACCCTCAAACGAATGGTCAAGCAGAAGTAACTAATAAGGTGATTATAAATGAGTTGAAGAAAAGAGTTGGCAAAGTGAGATAAGGATGGACTAAAGAACTACTAGAAATATTGTGGCCTTACAAATGCACACCCTAATCCACCAGTAGGGAATCACCCTATAATCTCACATATGGCATTGATGTCATGTTACTTGTGGAAGTTGGTGAACCTACTTTTCAAAGACAAATGGAGAACCTTGACATTAATAGTTCAAATCTCATTGCCAACCTTGATCTCTTAGAAGAATTGCAAGACAAAGCTCATATATAAGAGGAGGCGTGTAAGGAACGAGTAGCTAGAGGATATAATACTCCTATAAGCCCAAGATCATTTCGTGAAGGAGATCTCGTTTGGCAAATGACTGGTGAAGCCAAGAAAAACCCTTATGGGGCAAGCTACCACCAAAGTGGGAAGGCTCTTTCAGAATAAAAGAAAATTTGGGCAATGTGTGACATCCCAAATTAATTAATGGAGTGAAACAAAGAATTTTATTTGCTAAACTGATAATTGTTATATACTTAGCTTAGGATATAGTAGACGACAAAGAAATGTATAATATCTTTAAGTGACCAATGGAGAAAACGTTCAACAATTAAGACATGAAATTTTTATTTGGTATTTTACATATATACATATAATTTTATTTTAAATTTTATTTTTAAGGTAATAAATATAAATTATATATAAATAATAAATTCTGAGCACCTTGTATATGATATTATATATATACATATATATGTAATAAATTTCCAGAGGCCGGGTGCCGAGAGGCCAAGTTCCCAGAGGCAAAAAGTCGAGTATCTATAGGCTAAGAGTACAAGATGGCAGATGGTTGAGTTGCCAATTTATACTACATACCATCAAATAATAATATCACATTTTCAAATTTCATAATATGACATTTTACATTCTAAGAGTGGTTTCGGAAAGCTTAAGATTGGGTTTAACAACAAGTGTACACTATAGATTTAAAATTTATATACATTTGTTTAAATTGTTTGCATAAGAATATGATCGAGGAATGTCTATCACTATAATGATTTCAATGAGGATTAGAGATGTAAACAATAATATTAGTTCATTTATGCTTTCCAAAATAAAACATAAATTTACATTACATCAAGTCAAATTTTTACAATATGTTTTTATTACATTAATATATAAATGTGTTAAACTATACATAATTCCTATGTAATTATACACTAAAGTACACATATTTTACATGACTATTTCACATATATTCTAACTATTATACAAAATTCTTCCTAATATGAATTATACATTTTGCTTCTTTAACATTATTTTACATTACATTGTTGGTGGGAACAAATTGATCAGGGGATTATCGTATGTAGTTGGTGACAAGAAGAATGTTACAACTACGGGTCCGTCCAACACCAATGTCCTGAGTTTGGGCAAAGGTCAAGGTGGACTGTGCAACTCCTCTAAAAGATACAAAATTCTCAACCGCATTAGTGCTCCAACCATTACCTGAGAATAGGCCAAGATATCAGAAGTAAAGGAATTGGAAAAATTAGGAGCATCCATCTATCTTTGATCTAAAATTTGGTTTGATTCATATTCAACAAACAAGAGAAAAGAATGGAAAAGTGAGACATAAGTTCTGAAATTAAATTCAAACATAAAAAAATTATAAATAAATTTTTCAGATTTAAAAAAGATTTGGATAAAACACTGTAGTGACTAGTTAGGATAAATGAGTATCTCCACATTCACTCCAACTATTCATGATGATTATATCTTGATAAACATCCACTCATTTAAATCCCCAAGGATTAAACCTTCATTTAACAAGTTCTCCAAATCACTATGTACATAATGATCATGAGACATATAAAATAAAAATTAATACAATAAAATTGGTGTAATAAAGATAGGGAATATAGTGAAACCAATACAACATAATTTTTGAAAAGTAAAACAATGAATTTGTAGTGAACTCTGTACAGTAAGCCAGTAAAAAATTTAGTGAAATAAAGGTACTCCAACAAAGATTAAAGGATGTAAGGTTAGGGAGACCTCCATGGAAAAGAGAATTAAAAATCAATTAAATATTATGTCTCCTTTCCTTTACCTTCAAGAGTTGTAAAAACCGCATGGGACTCTTCTTACTTTCTCACTATTTTTCTTTGTTCATAATTGTGACCCAAGATCACCTATTTATAGGGTATGTTGTAATCATTTCTATGGTTCCATTTCAATCGTCGATTTGTAATTTAGTAAGATTCTAATGGTGAAGGTGGTAATGGTAAAGTAAAAATAAATTGACCTGACATGGATGATGAGAAACGACTCAAGTTTATCTAACCTTATATGAGCATTAAATGTGAGTAGATATCTAATCTTTATTATTATTATTGTTGTTGTTGTTGATGATGATGATGATGATGTTGTTGTTGTTATTGTTATTATTATTATTATTTTATGATTACGCCTTTGATTTGACTTGAATTTATTAAAATACATTACAGTAACATAAAAACTAGCTTACAACTGGTTCGTATGGGTAAATATCTTACGTATTCATATTCTACTGCTTGGATCAGAATGATGTAACATTAAAAGAATTGGTCTTCAAAATCCGACCTCATAAATCATTTCCAAAAATCAAACCAAACATCCAAAACCAAATGGCTAATGTCATCCCCGAAATCTGAATCGACTTCCTACAATCCGAACCGGACACCCAAACCAAATTGTCAATGTTATCTCCCAAAATTTGAACCAACTTCCTAAAATCTGAACCGAAAACCCAGAACCGAATTAATAAGATCATCTCCCAAAATTTGAACCGACTTCCTAAAATTTGAACTGAACACCCAAAATTGAATTGCCAATGTTATCTCCCAAAATCTAAACTGACTTCCTAAAATCCAAATCGAACATCCAAAACCGAATTGCTAAGATCATCTCCCAAAATCTAAACCGACTTCCCAAAATTCAAACCGAGCTCCCAAAACCGAATTCATTATTTATTATTATTATTATTATTATTGTTATTATTATATATAATTTGTTTTAAAATAAAAATTACAACAGAAATAATAATATATTATATTCATGTTTACATAGTGTTACATAACGGGGCGTATCATTTAGAATGGTTGAAAGGGGAAGCTAACCTGAGAACTTGGAATTCAATGCATTTGACATTATATTATAGTTAAATGTTCATTTTCATTTGAACTTCATATTATTCTTCGTCGAGAACTTACTTTATACCTAGCACAAGACCTCACTCAAAGATGAGTTCATTTACATGAATCCTTACTGAGTACAAAACCATGTCAATGGTGAGTTTATTTGCATTAACCCATACCAAGTGCATAACCTCGGTCAAGGGCAAGTTCATTTGCATGAAACCCTACCAGATGGGTGACCTCGGTCAAGGATGCGTTCATTTACATGAACCCCTACCATGTATCCTATACCTTGGTCAAAGTGTGAATTTATCTACATGAACTCGAACACCTACCGAATACAAGACCTTAGACAAGGGTATCAAAAACTCTCTACCTTGGGCAAAGGTTAGTTCATTTACATTAACCCTCACCAAGAACTTGGTTTAGAACAAGTTCATTCACATACTCTTACTAACAATTAATTTAAATTTATTTGTGTTAACTTAGCCAAATACAATAATTTGGTAAAAAAACATTGTAAACCTCTACAAACTACTCAATTTGATGGAGGTTCATGCGTATAAGCCTTTGTCAAGATCGCGAATGATTGTTGTTGTCCTACTTTCACTAGTAAAACCATCTTCACCTTATCAAATTAAGGGTTAAGGGAACTTATTGGAAGAAAATTTCATAAGAAATATCATGAAGCATCAAAATAGGTCTCAAACCAAATAACAATATGAAGCTAACGTCAAAGTGATTTCATGTATTCATGTCAAAGTATGTTTCCTCCGTAAACGATAACCCAAATGCAACTACTCAACTACTTTGACTTGCTCGTCGAGCTGAGAAGGGCCTGTAGCAGAAGGGTCATCTTAAGGAATAGCAGTTGAAGGCTCTTCGTCTGGAATGTCATCAACCCACATGAGTTCACCTTTGTAGAAGTATTTGTTAACATCAAACTTGCCCCTGTTAGTTGGTATCTTATAAAAGTGGGCTACTTGATTGATCTGAAAAGAATTATATGCCAAGTTCAAGAGGGTAGTGAATTGAATGTTCAAAAATTTTTGCAAGCTTTGGAAAGAATTAATAAGAATAATGAAATTTCTTTATTAAAACAATCAATGACGTGAATTTTGAATTCCCACCACAGTAATAATTAAGTGAAATGCGAAAACAATCAATTAACCACGCATGCAGATAGAGTAATACGTAAAAAATACGCGCATACAAGATAGGGAAAGAGACAGCAAGAACACCAATATTGATACTGGTTCACTCTTTTTCAAGAGCTACATCTAATCTCTTTGCTTGCAAGCAAAGAAATTCACTAAAGAACACACAGTTCAATAAAGAACAATGCAATACACTTGCTCCCTACAAGAACCCATTGCACCCTGCAATAAAAACACCTTTGAACCCTACAAAGATAACAAAATCAGTGCAGAACCCTACTACACCACTACAAACGTAAATCCTATACAATTTGTAGTCTACTCAATCACAAATACAAGAGAAAATATAAAACTGAAATCAATACTACAAAACACAGTTGAATCACAGAGAAACAGTGTAGTGAAACTTATCTCTGATGAACCGAGACCAGAGAAGCACAATATTCGCCAAAGGAGAGCTTCAAGAACAACTATCTTGATTAATCTTGATTTGCAAAACTTGGTTAAACGAAGGCTCATTGATTGACAAACATTTTCACACGTAAAAGCTCTCTCAGAAAAAATGTAATATCAATGTGTAATCATTAATTTTTTTCTTAAAGTCGTGTGACACTATTTTATAAGCAAAACAATTGTAAAACAGAATAAACTAACTCAATTCAATCGATTTTAAAACCGCAATAAATCGATTGATTTTTCACAAATCAAATTTTTTACCAAGTTAATTTTTGAAAAACTTAAGTATATAACTATGTAAAAGAAATTTTCGAAAAAGAATCTTGTTAAAAATAAAATTTTGTAGTTTTGAAGCTCGTCACAGTGGTTAATATAATGCATGCTCATGGTTAAGAGAACAAACCCACATAAAACGCCTCAGGCCCAATGAGAGAACGCCATGTCAGCAAAGTCGCTTCTCTACATGGCCGTATCTGAAAGTCGTATCTGTGAGTGACTGCTTCTTCATTACCGCATGACCAGAGGTCATATCTTTGAGTGGCCGCATTTGGATGACCACATGACTAAGCACTGTATTTGTGAGTAGCCGTATCATTGTGACCGTGTCTAAGTATGGTCGCGTCTACATGTGCCACATCGTCGTATAGCCGTTTTGATCTATGCCAGAAAGCCGAGACGTATAGTCGCATCTAATGCATCTTTGAAGATCGACACCTTATCACTAAGACTACATGGCCGCGTTGACTGCTCAGGCCGTATTGACCTCTCTGGCCACATTGGTCACGTGGACCACTTAGTCTGCATTGGATGCATGAGTCATATTGGATTGCAAGGTCGTATCTAATACATGAATTGTATTGGATGAGTAAGTTGTATATGTATGTATGTGCTGCATTGGATACAAGAGCCGCATCTGTGTGGCTTGCATTATTGAGAGTCGAAACCATATGTCCAGTAACTTTGAATTTCGCATCCTTATCACTTGCGTAATCGAGAGCGGAAAATGTATCCTCTCAAACTCTGAATGTCGCATCTGTACTGCTTTAAACTCGGAGAGTCGTATCCATGTATTCGAAAACTCAGAAACTCTTAGTAAAAAATAACTTCAACTATACTCCATTTGCAATCTAAGTTTTCTTCATCAAATCAATAACCTTCTCGGTTTTGTAAAGGCTTTATCAAAGCATATCAACTCGATCTAGTGAAAGCTTCATCAAATCACAACCTTCTCAGTCCAATGAAGGCTCCAATAACCTTCTCGGTCCAGTTAAGGCACCAATATACTTGGTCCAATGTTAGCTTCACCAAATCACAACCTTCTCAGTTTAGTTGGCTTCATCAAATCACATGGTAGCAACGGTGCTAACATGATCACTTTCTGAAAATTGAGTATATGTCGCTCCAAGATATATCTCTTAAGATGCTTCAATTCTTTCTTGGAGTCCTTTACCTCTTTTCTCGAGCCCTCATTCCGTAGTTGTTCAGCAGTATGAGAGGTCGTCATGTAAACGATATTTGACTTCAAGAGCTCGGTAAGCTTAGCATTTTGAGTTTGCTTCACTACATCACATCGAGAATGAATGTTTTTTCTTATAGCCAAGTAACAACAAGAATGGTGCGCCCGACGAACTCTACCATGGCATCCACTAACTCCTATGGGGAGGAATTGCGAAACACGGCCTTCTTAGCATTGTTGATATAGAAGTCGATTTTCTTTGACACCTTAATCTCAGTGCCAAGAAGTCCATCTACAATAGGGACCAAGGGTTCACCCCTACTCGACAACTTCTTTTGGTGACTTAGATAGCGACTTGGAATGGGAATGTCGCCAAGAACTTTTCTTCTTCTTCTTACCCTTTCTATCAGCCTCGAAAGGACAAATAGTTGTAATAGTTGATCCAATGTTAGTCTAGGTTGAGCAGCGCTCACCGCCACCAAAGTTGTACTCAGTGTAGTAGTTTTTGGCATTTCAACTTGAGTCTCCTCGTCGAAGTCCAAGTTACTTTGTCTCAACCGCTTGAAAAAAAAAATCCCTTGCTAGGTAGATAAGACCATTATCTCTGCAATAAGAAACGAAACTTAGCAAAGTTAAAAATCCTTATTCGCAATCAAAATGCAACTAAACCTTACCATCAAACTCGTCTTGAGGACGAGAGAACACATATACACTGAGGAGTTTTTGGGTCGGTAACTTCTTCGGAAACCCCTCTAAAATCGGGATAGTCGTTATTTTTTCAACCAACATCATCCATTTCAGCCAAGAATTTATTTTTACAGGACTATTGGTCCAATAAAAGGGAAACTTAGGTTTCACCAATATAAAAATACTTCTTATCCCCCTCCTTTATCCCAACTGCAAAAACTAATATTTTGAAATGCTTGTAAGAGGTCGTGTATGGGGCTAAGAAACATAATTTTGGTTGACTGACTAGCAATAACCAAGTCACCTTATTCACAAGTCGAATACATTAAAAATACAGAAAAGTTTGAGGACCGGCAATCAAGTTGAGCATTTTGCATACCAACCGAAATGCTTGTAACACCTTCCAATTATTAGGTTGGGCGCAACATTGAACATTTGGAGGACCTTCATTGTCATCTCGTCAAGAGGAAACTTGACATGAGAATCAATGAATAAACAAGTTTAAAAATAGAAAAACTCTTCCTCTGAGTCTTCTTGCCCATGACATACATTCTCTTTTGCCTCACAAAAATCAATGTTCACAATTTCATCATCACAAGAACTTTCCAAAATATTAGCAACATTTGCAAAATCAACCAAATCCTCATGGGCTCGAAAAATTGAAAATTCTTCTCGCACTTTATAATCCACCTATTCATACTCTGACCTCAACAAGAGGTTTTCTCCTTCATCTTGAATCTTTGGTTTACTACTTTCACCCTCAACAGTCTCAACTACAAGACAAACATTGGAGATGGGGGACATAACTTCAAAAGAGCTTTTCTCTGAACTTAGCGAAATATTCTCGGCTATCTTCAGCATCGACCCTCGACTGGACCCCAAAAAATATTATGAACTAAAGCTACTCAGACATATTAATCGAGAACAATAAGAATAAAGTACCTAATCGAGATAGCAAGACGAGAAGAGCAAGTAGGTTTTCTCTGAATACCAGACAAAATGTGATGGCCCATCACTGATAATAATCCCATTTATAGGCATTGAAAGGAGAGAGATTGGGCGTTGAAATGTTATCTCATCTACAGTGTTAAGTATACATCATCTAATGGTCAAAACCAAATGACTTTTCATTTCAAAAGACTTGATTATTCTAACACATCATTAATGCCCAAATTTCCTTGATCCCCACGCTGCCTTCAAAAGGAAGGTTCATATTAAGACTTTTTGTGATTTCCAACAAAGAATTAAATCGCTCATGTCTTGGGAGACATGTGTGTTGTATGATGAGAACAATTATGCTACTGGAAGTCGGTTCACAGTCATTCCTGACAAGCCGAATGTAGACTAACCAAGTAGATTATTTAGTCCATGGAAGGGATCCACTAAACTTACTAATCAAATAATTAGTAGAAATTCACATTACTAATAAGGTTTATAATTGTGGCCTGATGAATAGTGACTCAACTCCCTACCATTCCTATAAATATGGGAGTGTTCCTCACAAGTAAAAATATTGTTTTTTTTTTGTCATTTACTTATATTTTTACTGATTTGATTGTCGAAGCACCTTTACATGTCCAAGCAAATTCAATGAGACGTCTTACACTACTCAATTTTGTATCAGAAACAGTAAAGATGTTAAACATCTTTAATATTTCTAAGTAATTAATCATTCATAAAGTAAGTTACTACTATGCAACAATAAGATGGGATAAAAATATAGAATCTAAAGAATAATTTGTTTGTGGCAGCAAAGAGAAAACTAAAAAGAAATTGCTTTGAAGGTAGTGTGGCCCAACACTATTATAATCATCAAAAAGTAAACTGCCTGGTATTTCCATATGCATTACTATCTTCATGGAAATCACATGGTTTTGAGATATACACCAATTATCCATCCAAGTTGCAAACACACAATAACTACTCATAACCACACAGTATTTGTCCACCACATGACAGATGCGTTTCACCAAGTTCCCCAAATTGCTGCTACTTTGCCTCTTGCCCTTCAGATCATTCATAACAAAGTTTTGCCCGGTCACACTCTAAGGTGACAGAAGTTGGACTGTTTTTACCCTTCTTTAAAAAAATTAATGTCTATCTATTTATATTTAAAATTTAAATTAAATTAATAAAATTATTTTTATTTATAATAATTTGATATATAAATGGTACCACATGTATATATTAATAAAATACTTTTTTTATATTTTTGAGAATATAATCATTATTTTATAAAATGAGTTGGTATATAATCTAACTGGACGAGCTGGGTTAGACCTATCTAAGTCGTCAATTTACATAAAAAAGGTTAGTCTAGTTCAATTTAAATTACAATTTTCTTTATCTGATTATCTTATTTTATTAACTTTTAAGTTGCAGATTTATCAGATGAAACAGGAGTTATGTATGCTGTGAAAGAGGAGCATGTTCCTATATATGTATACCTCAATGGTTTCGGAAAAGTGCAAGTAACTTTTTTCACAATGTATGCCACCAGCAACGTGCATATCTGTTCCCTTTACAGGGTCAAACTAATTAAAAAATATATGGACTGTTTAAAATACTCTTTATCCATATATATGGAGATTGTTTATGTTAAGGTAAGCTGAAACCTTTTTCATGTCCAATTGAGTCGTGGACCATCTATCATATAGAAAAAGTATTATTATGTATACAAATTAAAATTATTATTTTATTATTATTATTATTATTATTATTATTATTATTATTATTATTATTATTAATAATGTAGAATTATTAATGTCCCACTTTGTGATTCTCTCAGAATATTTATTATGAGATAAACACACTCAATGCATTTCATTGACGATACGTTAGATAATACAATGGGAAATATAATCAAAATCACCAATACTAAGTTGGTCAAAATATATGTTAGTCCACATCTTTTTAAGAAGTTTTTAAACACTTATTTTTCTACATATATATCTATTAAATTTGGTTCAATATTATAAAAAATACAACAAATTTTCTATTCACGGGACCAGATTCTGTATTTACTTTTCATTGATTGAAAAAGACATTAAATTTATCTCATTAAATTTATTTATAAAATAATTACAAACCCTGTTGATTTAACTAAAAAAAGATAAACATGGTTAAAATTTTAAGAAAGTTAATCTCCCCAATAAACTTCCGATATCAAACGTATTAGTTTTTCAATTTTTCTGATAATTTAGTTTTAACATTGTTTTCACAATATTTATGTTTGGTCAATTCTAATATTAGTATGAATTCATTAGTGAAAATAGTGTCTGTGTGTATAAGTGTATATAGAAGTGGTAACAGTAAAAATGAACACTGGAATATTTTAGTATTAAATAAAAAAACAAGTATTTATAGAGAATGCTGATATTTAATATTTATTTTCACAAAATCATCATCTCTCTTACAAATAGGTTTTTTTTAGTTTTTTTTCCATTTTTTATAATTTTGACTCCACCTGTCATCAGACTAGCAATCGGATGTCAACCCTAGACTCTTGACATCGAGTAGAGTAAAAGTGTCCAATCATATTCTTGAACAAAGTAAGTTCGATTTTTGCACGTTTCCTTTGAGTCAGATTTCTAGCAATCTTAGCTACTCTAGCAGTCCAGTATGCATGTGACTTCTAGTACATCAGGATAGGTCTCTGTTAGTTCATGATTGTAGTAGTGTAGTCTGATCTTTGATTAGAACTCTGTGGTACAGGTTAGGAGATCTTGTGCGAACTATAGACTTGGGAGCTCTTTTGAAGAGTGCTTTGACAGTTAAGGGAAGCTAGTTGCATGCTTTATACAAGTTAGCTATCTTTAAATAGAACTTTAGGATAGAAGACTTAATGTATAAATCTTTGATAATTAGTGCTAAAGTTTTTCTTGCAGGTCTAAACTAGTCCTGGAGCGCTGAATGAGTTTGATTATTTAATTTGTGTGATAAATTGATGTAATTGAGTAGTGGAATAATATTTGAATGTAGTAGTGTAAGATCTATAGATTGATTTTGGTAGAGATAAGATTGAATATGACTTGTGATGATGTTGTAAGCGTGGATGCATTTTTGAACTAAATTTATTGGCTTAAACTGATTATAAGTGTAGCTTCAAAGAGTTAGTATCTTATATTTAGATATGTTGTAGTATGTTAATTAATTCTTGATGATAAATTAGTGAAATGAGATTGATTCCTTTAAATGAGTTGAAATTGTTTGAATGATTTATGCAGCTTTAGTCAGTACAATGATTGATTCATGATTGAGTTCGAATAGTATTCATGTTTACGTAATTCTTGAGATATTTGTGATTGAGATTGAAAAGTGAATGATACAATATTGTTAAAGTATTGATTGAGGTGGTCAAGATCAAGGCATAGTATTTTCAGGATACAAGAAATATTTTAAATACTAGCTTACCCTTTCTTGTTTGTGTTGGTGTATTTGTTTCTCATTTGTGATGGTCGTATTATACACGGAAGCAGGTAATGTTGCAAATAGGTCAGTCAATGATCATCTTGATTGAGCCTGCTGTGAATTTCCTTTAGATATTTTGAAAAAATCTTCATTTTTTTATATATAATATATTTTATTTTAAAATTCCTATGAAGAGGGATGTTTTATTTTTATGTAAATTTTTAGTGAGACAACTTGTAATGTAAGTATATATAAATTAATACATGTATAATCACTTGTCATAATAGTGTAGTGTTAAACTAGGGTGTTACATTTATGGTATCAGAGGATGTTAGGATGACTTTTTTTTTATAGGTAATATTAATAATTAATAATTAATGTTATTATTATTATTATTACTATTATTACTATTATTATTATTATTATTATTGTACTACCTAGTACCTGAAAAATATAAAGAAAATAATACTCAATCCAAAAAGATGGGTATAATATTTAATATAATATTACCTACTTATGATATACCGGTAACCACCTACAAATCCAAATAATACAAATTAATCTACAATTGATTTTTGTTATTAGGCTTAGAAGTCCATAATACAATAATCACCTATCAAGCCCTAATAAATACAACCTCACTCTTTAGGGAGTATCCACTCAATCACATAGAATGAGCACAATTAAACAATCCAAATGACAATGTTTAGACCTAGCCAAGAACTTTGACTAAGTGAACCAGTTGAGCCACATATATTTTGGCCAAATGACAATGTTCCCAACCAAGTACTTTGGTCGAGCAACCAAATTCAATCACACATATATCCTGGAAAAACAACAATATTTGGACCTAGCCAAGTACTTTGGTCAAGCGACCCAATTCAGTCACATATATTATGGCCAAATGAAAATATAACAGTGTTTGGATGCAACCAAGTATTTTGGTCAACCAACCAAGTTCGATCACACATATATCATGTGACGTCCCAAATTAACTAATAGTGAAATAAAGGATTATATTTTCCTTAACCAATAGTTATTATATACTTAACTTAAAATGTAATGGAAGGCAAAGAAATGAAATGTGTAATACCTTTAAGTGGCCAGTGGAGAAAACGTTCAACAATCAAGACATATAATTTTATTTTAGATTTTATTTTCAAGGTAACAAACTTAAAATATATATTTCTTTAATTGAAGATGCTGAGATGACTATCTGAGACCAAGATGGCTGGGTATCGAGTGGCCGAGAGACAAAGTGTCCAAAGGGAAAAAAACCAAGTATCCTAACGTTAAGAATATAAGAGGTTGAATGGCCGAGAGGTGAGAAGTCGTTGCCGAATGGATAAATTGCAAATTTATATTTTATTTATAGTAAAAAAATAATAGAAATAATAATATCACATTTACAAATTTCAAAATATTAAATTTTTCATTCTAAGAGTGTATTTGGAAAACTTAATATTGGGTTTAACAGCAAGTGTATCCTGTAGATTAAAAATTTATATACATTAGTTTAATTGTTTGTGTAAGAATATGATCGAGGAATGTTTATCTTATCACTACAATGATTTTAATGAGAATTAGAGTCATAAACAATAATCTTAGTTCGTTTATGCATTCTAAAATAAAACATAATTCTACATTACATCAAGTCAGATTTTCACAAGATGTTTATATTACTTTAATATAGAACTATATTAAACTATACATACTTCTTATGTAATTATACATTATACTTTTTATACAAACTTTATATATTACAGTATGGTAGCAAAAAAGATTGCTCAGATGATTGTTATGAGTGTTGAAAGCAAGAAAAAAGTAACAACTACTGGACCATCCAAAACTAAGGAAATTTCAGGACTTTAGATGAAAGTCAGGGTTGAATGAGTTATTCTCCAAAAGGATATTGAGTTTTCTACCACATTGGTACTCCATCCATTTCCAAAAAAGTATGCAAAAATGTCTGCGGTGAATGAGTGGGGAAAGTTAAGGGCATCCATTGCTTTTTTAAATTAAAGAATCAAGATGAACAAAAGAAATAACAAAAAAGTGATATATATATATATATATATATATATATATATATATATATTTTAAAATAATTGCATTTTAAAAAAATAAAAGTAATAAATGATAAATATTCCAGACAATTTAAAAATATTAAACAAAATTTTGAATAGATTACCATGAGTAAATTTGTGAATCATATAGGAATAACAATATATAACTTCTATCTATTTAATCATCAAGGAATTAATCATCCAACCACAAGTATTCCAATGAAGCATAACTATGTCATGTGTGGAAATTAATAAAAGGAATCACAAGGACATCACGACATAAAATGCAAAAGAATAGGAAATTAAAATTAGTATAAAGATTAGTAGTGAAATTGAAAAGAAATAAACAAAGATATTAAATAATTAAAAAGTTGTGATAACAATATATATATATATATATATATATATATATATATATATTTCATCTCCCTTATCTTCAAGAGTTGTAAAAGCTGTGTGGAACTTGTTCTTACTTTCTAACTATTTTTTATTTTTCTTTGTTTAAACTTGTGACCAGAGATCATTTATTTATAGTAAATTTTGTAATCATTATTATAATTTCATTTTGCTGGAATTTAGTTAGATTCTAATGGTGAATTTGGTAGTAGTAAAATAAAGATAAACTGAGGTGGGATGGTAAAATGATGAAAAATGACTCAAGTTTATATTTGAGCATTAAATACGAGTAAATATTTATTATTATTATTATTATTATTTTATGACTTGAATTTAAAAAAAATGTCACTCAATTTTATATTTACTAACTTATTATTAACTTTTGAGCATCAGAGAATCTTCTATAAATTGATCTTCACTAGGTGCCTGTCAGTTAAGCTCAGAAACAATTATAAAAAAGATTCAACTCCTTCTATAATCAATTCACTCAAAGTCAACAGTAATCTCGAACGGTTCCAACTCATTTTTAGTAAGAAAAATAATAATAATAATATTATTATTATTACTAATATTAACATTATATTATTAATATTAATATTTTTATTGTAATTAATATTACTATTAATATTATCACTAATATTATTAACATCATTACTATTAATGTTATTATTAATTATATTAATATTATTTTTATTATTAATAAATTTTTTATTAATATTATTTTTTTAATTTTGTTAATATTACTAATATTAATATTAATGACATTATTATTATTGGTATTAATATTATTGTTAATATTTATTATTATTAATAATAATATTATTAATAAAAATTTTAATATCATTCTTACTAATAATAATAATAATAATAATAATAATAATAATTTTAACAATAATAAAATTGATCTGATAAATGGTTGTAAGTTCTTTATATATTTTAAAAATTTGGATTTAAATCTCTTGCAACAAATTGTGAATAATAATAATAATAATAATAATAATAATAATAATAATAATAATAATAATAATAATAATAATAATAAATAATCATATAAACTTTTAAACCTTGTTGCAGCAATATTTGATAAAACAGAAGAAGATAGAAAAGAGCTGCAGGAAGGCACAAGTGCTGAACAAGGAAAGAAAAGGCTAATTATATTGTAAATAATACAACAATATTGAAGTGGTTTAATAGGGGCTGAGGGTGCTCTGCATTACAGAGAAACAATATCTTTTAGGATTAAAAACATAAATAATAAATGTGCCTCCTGGAATGTAGATATTGTGTAATTCAAAAATAGTTTTCTGTGATGTGTGATTTCAACCAAGCTTGGGTTGCACATAGGAAAGATGACGATGAGGGGTAGAACTTTGGGTGGAACCTCGGACAATTTTAATCTTTCTTTTAGTAAGGGTAATTTTTTGGTGACACATCAATTTAGGTGGTGTCTTTATGTATATACCATACATATACATTTTGTAAAAGGATTGAAATAACCTAATTGTCCGAATTTAATTTATTTTTTCTAATAAAAAATAATTTTTTAATTAATTAATCCTTAATAATAAAATATATTTTGACAAATAGGAGATTTAATAATTAGTTATAGCATGAATGATCAAACTCCACACAAATTAATATAGAATAGATGTTAATAGATGAATTGAAAACTTATGTGGTACAATATTACTTTTAAGGGTCTAATACAATCTTCTTTTTCTTATAATTTGTATGAGAAAGTATCATAATATATTTAATTTGTTACTACTAAGTTTTTTTCACACAAAAGTTATACCTGTGAAAGGATTCAAATTTGACTTTTCTTCAACCAACACAATGTTGTTAACATTACTTTAACATTGCAAATTTAAATTTGACTTATTATTTACTTTACAATAATCATTTTGATAAATTTTATTACACACTTTTTTTTTCATTTATCATCTACAACAATTATTTTTTTTTGTTAGCACCTTATTATATATTTAATGATCAACAAAATACATAAAAATTAAAAAATATTATGATTGGAGGTGTTAATTAGAAGTTGAATAAGAAAATCTCCAGTTTAATTAAGTGGAAAAATATTAAGTTAAATGTTACATTCTTAAAGTGAAATTCTTGAAAAAATTTCTATATTTTTTTAGTATAAAACGGTCAAAACTATGTGCTTTTGAAAGAGAATTTGAATCTCCGTTTTTTCATTAAAAAAAAAATTTGATTGATATTTGAACCAAAATATACATCGAAAAAAGGTAAAAATAAAATAGAGTAAAACCCATGCTTTATTCTTAAAATTTTTATTATCTACTTTGAAGAAAATATAAAAAATGTATTATACACTCTGAAAATGAATAAACTACATAATGAGATCATTGGGCTTTTAGGTTAAATAATTTTTAACACTTCAAAAAAGAATGTCAATCTTATTAAAATTGATATCCAAATTAAGTCGGATTAAATTAAATATTTATTAAATTCACATGAAAATTAATTTGGAGGCTATAAAAAATGTATTTAATGTTATTTTATAGTTATAAGTGAAAGTGACATTTGGTTTCTTTTATTAATGAGACTCATCAGGTCATAGGCTGAAGGCTAAAGCAAACTGATTGAATGCTACAACATTAGATTTGCAGTTTGACACTCTCACAGACACTGAACATTTTCCCACAACCATGATTATGTGAAATGACTGTTTCACCCCCAATCAGTAATCAGTAACAGACTTGAAAGATGCTACTTTTCTGACCTTCTCTGTGCCCTCTCTGACCGTTACTCCCCACAGTCCCATATACTTCCTCTAACCCATTGTCTTCATCTTGCAAAATGAAACTACCAAAATACCCCTCCTCATCTAACCATGGTTAATTTTTCTCCCTCCATGATTATGTCTTGCTTTCTATGTTAGTCTTGATTATGGTTTCTTAATGCACCTACTTTGGCTGTGATCATTCATAATATCCCTCTGTCAATTCCATCCATTCCCATCATGCAACCCAACTAAACAAATAATAGTGCAATTTCAGATCATTGGGCCACATAAATTATTAATGCACATTATTATTATTTATTTGGTATTTTGTGTGATTCTCACTATACCCTATATCCTAAATCATATGCACTTGGATCTCTTATACCACCAAAAATATACTTTTTCACACATATTTTACTTTTCAATTATTCATCCAAATAATAATGGTGGTCTCTCTTTAAATTTTTATTATCCACAATTCTATTTTTCCTGCCCATAGTGTTAGTCTCTATGTTTTTTAAAACATGTAATTTTGATGCAACTTTTTTTTTTTTTTTTGATCCAGTTAAACTTCAAACATAACATATAATTTGAAGTGCTATTAATTATGGATATAAAAAAAATATTAGCTATATTACTAGTTATTTTATATTTTTATTCAAGGTCACTCCACATGTATATAGTTATTGAGGTTATTGAGGTTATTGAGGGATGATAAAGGTTATTGAGGGATGATACTTGAACTGAACACAGTAATTTACCTTTGACAAAAAAATAATATTTTTTATTAAAATACAATATTTTATTATAAAAATCAAGGGTGAAATGGTGTCATTTTAAAGTAGATTAATTCATAGTTATTCACATAATAAAACACAATAATACTAGTATTTTGATCTTTTTCAATTGTATTTGAAAATAGTTTTTTTTTTTTCACATACATATTCCATATGTATTTAAGATCTTTATGAACTAATTAAAAATTTTATTAAAATAAATATATTATCATTTTGATTTTTTTGTTTTTTAAAATTAAAAAAAGTACTTATTAAATTATCATAATCAATTTTTTTAACATTTTAATTGATAATAAATTTAATTTATTTAATCTTTAGTAAACCACTATTGATTTTAATTCAAATGAAATATGCTAAAATCTATTTCACTAAATTAATAATTGTTGAAAATGTTCAAATGAATCAGATTGTCCTTATTTAATTGATCCAAATTGTTAATTGATGTATTCTTATTTAATTTACCAGATTTAAAAATGTATTCAGTTTTAAATTACTAAAACTACAATTAAAAAAAATATATGCCATGGAAAAAACATGTCAAAATAATTCATGTTTGTAGTGGGTATTTTTCTGACTTTATTAAAGTCAATTTAAATGTTTACAATATTATATATATAATTAAATTAATAAGAGAAAAAAAATCAGTAATAATATAGATAAATTATTATTCATTAAGAAAAAGGGAGTCCTAATCAAATAGGTTGCTTAATTTTTGAAAAAAATATGATTGCTAATGTATAGGTTAATTAATACTCACTTATCATTTTTTTATAAAATATTAATATTGTACTTTCTTGCACACTTTTAATCACTCTTTTTTTAATGCTTAGAATTTATTAAAAACTACAAGTTATGAGAGAAAAATCTCAAAATAAAATGCGAGACCAAATAAGTTATATCTTTTTTTAAAAAAATTAAACAATTAAAAAAAGAATTCAAATGGTGTTACATTAATTGTTGTCATTTTTTAATTTATAATAGAAACCATATGTCATGTACATGATGAATGATGAATTCAATAAAACTAGGATTTGAATTTTAAGAACTTTTAGATTAATTTCTAAATAACAATTCCACTTATCTAACAATTGCAATTGCTCTCAGATGGATACAAATTCAAAATCTTCAAGGGATGAATTCTCCTCAAACACTTCAGATTTAAATAAATTGATGAAAATTTGGACTGGACTGTTTTTTAACCAAAAAGTTGTTGAAGCATTTATTTAATTATAAATATCTATTTTTCAAGGAATACTTAATATATCTACAAATAATAAGATCGGAGAATTATAAAAGTCTTTAGAATTTGTCAAATTAATTAGAAACTAATAATAAAAAAGGCTTGGGAAAATTGGAGGTAGAAAATTGGTTTGAATAACTGTTGTTCTTTTAAATTGTCAAATGAATAAGGTTTATACATAAGGTTTAATAGTTTAATATGTTATGTTACTATTCATTTTTTTTCTAACAATTTTTTAATATTTAAGACATAACATTTATTTTTTAAGGTTTAGTTTACTTTAATACTTATAATTTTATATTAAGGTAGTTAATACATTGTATCATGTCATGTAATATAACAATAAACTTATATATTTAATCATTACTGCTTCAGTTATGATAAAACTAAAGAATATACAAATACTTTTACTAATTCAACCATCAGTTCTTTTTATGCTATATTTGTCAAAATGTTTATGAGCTACACATATCATTTCAATATAAAAATAGCATTCCAATATATTGACAGTAATTAAAAAAAATTAGAATGATAGAACTTAATATTTAACCAAATTGTACTAATTAATATTAATGTCAGAATATATATATATATAAATATTAGTGCTATTTATTTACCACTGATAAAAGACATTTCATACAAAATCAAACCGATCAGCTGGTGACAATAAATAATATAAATCAAAAGGGGGTTTGCTAAGATGGAGACGATAAATAATATAGATTGATACTCTTTATAGTAAGGAACCAAAAATCTAAAATATTAATCTTGTGTCTCTTTCTTTAGTCTCATGATGTAGATATATCTTTTATTAATAATAATAATAATAATAATAATAATAATAATAATAATAATAATAATAATAGTTTTTGTCATTACGTATACCTAATAGCTTGAACATGATACATTACAGTCTAGTCTATGCTAGTACAAAGTTAATTTGAGTTTAAAAGTAGATCTCATGTATTTCATAGTGTCCTAACATGTGTAGTATAATCTTAAAAACTGTATTGAGAATATAATTTTTTAAATGATTATGTATTAATAATAAAAAATTATTTAATAACATACAAGGTTTAATTTTACCTACAAAAGTTTAATTTTGCTGATGGCAGAGCATAGTAGTAGACATGAAAGTAGTATTTTGCTTTTAGTTTGGGACAAGGGCAATAATTAAGGTGAAGCAAGGGTGCTAATTATTTGAGCATGTACTAACAATGCTGGGAACTTTCAAGATAAGTTACAACATAAATTGAAGCAAAGACCAACAACTACATTTATAAGCATAAAACAAATAAACCTAAGATGTAGTTGAGATAGTTTGAGTAGAGCAATGTGACACAAAATCCCAACACAACCATAGTCACCAACCAAGGGCAACATGGTCATTTCCCACTCCCTAACCTTTTCTTAAACAGTCTCTACATTTTCCACCCTCATCAAAAGACCCCCCTTAACTTAAACCCCCTCATGTTCTTTTCTCTTTTTGGTCTAAGCAACCACCACCATGGCAGCACCAATCTTTAACACTCCCTCCTTCACACTCTTTGTTTTTCTCTCTCTCCAACTTTATCTCTCTTTCTCTTCCTCTCCCTCCATCCATGACCTTCTCCGTTCCAAAGGACTACCCCCTGGCCTCTTGCCAGAAGAGGTAAAGTCCTACACTTTCTCCCAAAATGGCCACTTGGAAGTGTTCCTAGATGCTCCTTGCTTGACCAAGTACGAGAACAGGGTCCTCTTTGAACAAGTAGTCACTGCTAACCTCACCTATGGTAGCCTCATAGGAGTCGAGGGTCTCCAACAAGAAGAGCTCTTTGTGTGGCTCCCTGTCAAGGACATAATCGTAAATGACCCTTCTTCCGGGTTGATTCTCTTTGACATTGGCCTTGCCCACAAACAACTCTCTCTCTCCCTCTTTGAAGATCCACCTCACTGCAAGCCCGAAGGTAAACTCAATTATCCTAAATTGGATCATCTATTTTTCTCACTAACTACATGCTTCTAACTGAGATCTGTCACTACCCTTTTCAAACTAAACTCCAAACATAAGATATGCACAATCTTGGCTCACCCTACATACAATTGAGTTGTTTGATCCTATCAGTGTACTCTTTAGCCCTCCCGATTCTACTTTCTTTTGTTATCTTTTACCATTTTTGGGAGTGTGAGTGAGGGACTGAAGTTTCTTTTGGCTTTTTCTGTTAATTGAGGTTTATGTTATTTTTGTGTGATAAACAGCTGTTCTCACAGCTACATTCATAGTTTCACAAACTGAATGCTCTGGGGTACAGTGGTATTTAGTTTTTAAATAAAACAAATTTGGTTTCTCTAATTGTATTCTAATACAGTACTTCAGTAAAATTCAGGAACTAATTTAACTTTTCTTTCAATATTTAACAAACTACTTAATATAACTTTTAGGTAGTTTGTTTTACTTTGAGGATTTTAAATAGAATTTGTTTTACTTAGGTTGATTTAGGAGAAAGCTAATTTTTAAAGGATTTGGGTTTACCTCTAGTGTTTTCACATCCCAATGACCACACTAACCTCAAAAAAGAGTCTCAGACAAGAACATCCTACTCAACCTTTTTCCATTTTACATGCCATAGACAAAAACAATTAAGAGGAACTTTCCTGTGTTCAAAGGGGGAAAAAGTACAATATTCTACACAATATGTCAGTTCCTGAGCCTCCTGCATCATCACGGTAACATTTTTAGGCCTGATATGCAGTGCAAGGTTCAAGGGGTGGGGTTGATTACTGATTTCATTTTTGTTGTTTCTAGTTGGTTTTTTTTTCGTAATTTTTAACTTTGCATGCATTTCCAAGGCTTAAAAAAAATTCATTTTTTTGGTTTATATGCAAAATTGGTAGTTGAGGCTGATTGTATGGTTGTGCAGGTGGGTTGAGGAATCATGTGAGGAAGGAAAAAGGTTTGGAGGTCCTGAGGTAGAAAAAGATGCCACCCTGTGTTTCGGGCTGCACTTGTCTTTTTCTATGTCATGTTTATATAATTTTAGCCTTGCAATGCAACTATAGTTAATGAGTAGGTGCTTGTAGCGCAGAGGTTGAGCATGTAAAAATGTGAAGAGAGAGAAAAAAAAAAAAAAAAACTAAGGAATCTCATGTCGTAATCAAATTTACAAGTTGTAATTTTCTTCTAACTTTCGTGCATTATATTCACCATAATTGCTATTTTGTTCTGTTTTCAGATAAAAAAAAGATATGATAAGTTTCAAAGCAAAGGATCAAATCTAGGTTTATGAATTGGCAAAGCAATGACTAGGAAACTTGCCAAGGAAAATGGGAAGAAAAAGTTATTTGGAATATGTTAAATGCCCCCTTGGTTTTTGCCATTCTGGCACATTGATATCACAACTGGGTTTTCTTGTTCTAACTTTTTGTTTGTTTAGGGAATAACAGATTGGAAGAATTGATTAAGATTCCTTGAAAGAAAAAAAAAAGGAAATATATTCTCATCTCCTCTCAAAACATTTCGAATTGTTATTTGTAATGCAATCCGAATAAAAAGCTAATATTCTCTATCATCTAGATTTTAGTAGAAACATGTGATTTTAGTTTTCACACAAACACCATCTTTTTTACCATATGAAAACTGAAAATGTTAAACTTCTATAAAGATTAAAATTAAGTTTTTGATGAACTTAAAAGACATAATTTATATAAAAAGGTAATCTATTTGGTGCCAAGAGTTAGCTTAAGCTATATTTAGATTAAAATTATAAAAAGTTGGAATTTTAATACAAATGTGAATTACAAGAATGAAAAGATTAGTTTTAAGAGTGAGAATAAAATAAAAATACTTTTTACTTCTCAAGATTTTAACCAAACTTGCAGTTAATTTGTAGGCGTGCACACAATTTTAGTCAACTTTGAGATACCTAAAAGGAGAAAAGTCTCCTTAAAAGGGGAATCGGTGCTCTAGGTCGAGGTTGATGTAGCATTGAACTGTCCTTATAATATGCCCATTGAATAAGTTTTTTTTTTTTTTTAATGTAGATAACATTTAAAATACCAATTAACAAATATTGCTCTTTGAAGTCAAAAACCAATATAGAGCAACTTGATTGCTTTGCTGGATGCAACATGAGTTATGAATTGTAATGAAACAACAATTTATTCCATAATTGGTGCTTTTATTTTGGAGTTTAGCTTTTCTTTTCCGTGAAAAGTTAACCACTTTCTTTAATAATAATAATTTAAACACAATTCAATCACTTGTAGACTCCAACTAATCAGTTTAACAAGAAATTCAGTGAATTTTACTAGAAGAAAAATAATCAATTGAGATAAATTTAACACATTTAAATTTTCAAAATAATTTGTAAGTCACAAGAATTAATCAATTGAAATAAGTTTATATATTATAAAAAAAATAAAATATATGTTGAATTAAAGAAGACTATACCCTTAAAACATTATATACAATAATAACTTGATTTAAGAAACAAAATATAGTATGTGCAAAATGAAAAATTCAATTGATTGGTTACAAAAATAGTTGAATTATTTTTACACAAAAGAGTTAATTTTGCAGCAGATCAATCAATGATCAAGATTAAGGAAAAAAAGAGATCAAACACATAAGATTTATACTAGTTCATCCTTTATCAGGGTTACATCCAGTCTTCCTTACCAACCAATAAAGAAAATTCACTAATCATTCTTAATTGTAAACCCTATACAATCAAGACATCTTCTTTCAACTTGCAAGAACCTAAAAACACATGTAACACCCTATTGCACTCACACAATGTAAACTAGAATTATTGCTAACACTACAACAAAGCTATAACCCCTTATAGTAGCATAACAATCAACAAATTGAATGAGATATTGTTCACAAAAACACGCTGTAAGATATTTAAAACTAAACAGACTCAAAACTCAATTTCAGAAGTCTTCCTTGTTCTTGAAGATAATGTAAACCAATGTAAAATATTCAAAAACCAGTGGAAGCACACCAAGAACTCCTTCTTGAAGATTTTCTTGATCAAAAGTTCACTTTTTACACTTGAAAACTATTCTTGCTCTTTTCTGGTATATTCACAATTCTCTCTATGTATTCTCTTTCTTATTCAATTTTGTTATTATTTTTATTTTATAATCTTATTCAATTTATTTATTGATATATTTAACATAAAACATATATTAAAAAATGATAAATTTATTTTATTTTATTAATTATTTTAACATTCTTAACTTATTATTTATATATTTTTTAATTATTTATTATTTTAAAATAAATATTTTTCAATATATTTTATTTAATTATAATAAATTTTAATTAATTATAGATTCAAACTTTTCTCGTATTTCTTTGTAATAGAGAATCAATTGTTTAAAAGAAATGTTTCTTTATTTTTCGTTGTTATTTTATAATTCCTTTTTTCGCACCTTTTTGCACTTTTATTTTGGGTAAGTTTTCATGTAGAAAACAAACAAGCTCTATGGGGGATTTTCACTCACTGTCCCAATCTCCTATGATAAAATATATATTTATTTTTCTTATGTTTTTAATAAAATGAAATTCACATCTTCTAAATTTTAAATTGGCATTCAACTTGCCTATTTCTTTTTAACATGACACGCACCTGATTAATGTCACTCCTTCTTTTATGTTTTAATAATTGACACACATTTTTCTTATATTTTTAATAAAATATACTTACATCCTTATTCTATTTTAAAATATTATATGAATAAAAATTAAATAAAATTTATAAAAATTAAAAAGTTAAAATTAATTTAATTTTTATAAATAAAAGTTAAAAAAAATTATAAATAAAATAAGGGAGATATATACAACTTTATCAAGGACAAGGTGAGTGTCATTTATTAAAAGTATGAGGAAGGTGATGTTTATTTACAATAATTAAGATACTTTGTAAAATATTGAGTGATTATTTATAATAGCACCATGATTCAATAAAAGCTACAAGTATTTAATTATTTTTTCCTTCTTTATCTTTATTTATCTTTTATGACTTAATTGTTTATGTTTATGTTTATATTATCAATTTTTTTTATCATGTATAGAGAAAAAGGCATGTGCATATTGTGTCTGTTTATTTTTAATAAAAATAATTCATTAGTTAATAAATTTTTTTACTTTTTTAATATTATTTGAAAAACAACTAATAATTGTTGTGATAAACTAATTTCGGTGACCTTTTATGTCTCATTATCTTAGTTATGCTTATTAGCTTTGTAGATATCTCTATAAGACTAGAATTTCATAAGGTTGTATTCCTACCCATGAAATTTGATATGACTTTTTTCCATTTCTATTCCTAAATCAACTTATAACATAAAAATTAAAATATTAAAATTTTGCTAATATAATAAATTTGATTTCCTATTAGTGGTTGTATTTTTAGGATTTTTCTATCATTTTATTTTCTTTCTTATGTACTAGTGTAGTGAAATTGAATTCAACATTACCTTGAAAAGATGGTGATTTACATACCGAGGTAGTTTTGTCCTATCATTGTTATTTGTTTGTGAAAAGCCCTACTCGGATGTCTTTTTCCAATAATTGAGGTAAAGGAAAGTTCCTAAAAAACCAAAATATAATCATGATCAAATATGCAATAGCGTGAATATATAATTAATGTGAAGACGTGAATAATTGGATTTGGGAAAGCCGCTCCCAATATGTCGTATATAATGTCTTTTGTGTTATGTTTTCTCAACATAATAAATAACCTTGGTATATGTGCATTGGTTTGGGCAGAGACTCACTCTTCTAGAAGAATATATTATTATTATTATTATTATTTAAAACTAAAATTAATTAATTAATTAGTCTATCATTCTTCTATTTGACTTTAGTTTTGAGAAGATTAAATATTTTTGAGAATTTTTCATATTTAGCGTGATTTTTCATGAATTTCTATAAAAACTTGTAAGAGTTTTATTTTTTTCGAATTTTCTATACATTTTATAAATTTTACAAAATATTCATAAGAAATTATAAAATATAAAAAATTGTAGTAGTAATTTGTTTTGAAATTTTTTAATTTTTAACTTATGTATAAATTAATTTCAGTTTATAAAAAAAGTTTATATTAAATTTTTACTTTTGAAAGTATTAATAAAGAAATTTGATTGAAATAGGAAAAGAGAATTTGCGAAACGAGAAAGTTCTTTTTATTGAGTTCAAATTCTAAAAGGAATCTCTTCCAACCATGTCATATATTATGCTGATTCTTTATTGACCTTACAAAATAAAGAAAAAAATTTAACTTCAATTCTAATTGAATTTAAAATGGTTAAAGAATGAAAAAGTGATAAAAAAAAATAGGTGTTGTTAAGCATTTCTTATAAAATGAATGTTCTTTTATTTCAAGCATAAGTGAAGAATGTTGTTAAAAGTGAAAGAAAATTTGCCATTAGATTGTCATTTAAGCATAACAATAAAGATCAAAAATTGAAATTTATATGAATAAAATTATCTATTTTATTTGCTCAAATTAAGAATTTTTAATAATTATTTAAAAATAACTTTTAAATTAATTGAGTTATGTATAGAGAGTATTATGCACATAGTTTAAAGGTCATCTCCTATACCGATAAAGTTTCTTTTTATTAACAATAATACTCAAACTCATCAAATATTAAGGCTATCAGTAATAGAGTAAGAAACAAACCAATAGTTTTGTAACATTGAAGAAATACTTCCAACTTGTAGACCTCGACCTCAAGCCGAATAGGAGATGAACATACTCAGGACATTCCTTGCAGATGAACATACTCAACTCATTTACGCTAGCAAAAGGGAAATTGAAATTTTGACTAGTAGATATCGATTATTTCACTAAATGGATAGAAGTCTAGCCATCAGGTCAATTTATAGATAAAGGGTTAGAATGGTATAAGCAACAATGAATTTCATCTGTTGAACATCCACAAACCAATGGCCAAACAGAAACAACAAACAAAAGTCATACTAAATGAGTTCAAATAGAAGCTCGATCAAGTAAAGAGTCTTTGCACAAAAGAGATGCCCGACATCCTTTGGCACATCATTGCACCCTTCAATCATTAAGAAAGAAAATGTCATTCTGATTAACATATGAATCAGATGCCATGATTCTCATTGAACTAGGAAAGACCTCGTGGTGAAGGAAAAACTTTGATGAGCACAATAATGATGCCAACTTAAGAGTTTAACTTGACCTTGTCCATGACATCTAAGAAGAAGCTCAAATAATAGAAAAGCAACAAATACAAAAGTAATCTGGTAATATAAGACACATGTCAAGGAACGAGTGTTCTACAAAGGGGACCTAGTGTGGCGCAAACTCAGAGAAGCCCAAAAGGACAAACATAATTGAAGGTTAGTGCTAACTAGGATGACCCATGCTAATTTTTTGACTCACTTTAAAATGAAGCCTACAAACTTGAAGAGTTAAATGAAAAACTCCTACCAAGGACGTTTAATGCAACTTACATAAAGATATATTACAATTAAAATCATTATAAAAAGTTTATTTTGAAAAGAATGATATGCTTTTTTGCCTTATTTCAAAATTTATCCCTACGGGGGAGTTTTGTCAAGAGGGTTTTAATGAGACACATTCTTTAATAAATTTATTTATTCATAACAATATTGTTAGATCTATAGGTCGTTTGAAAATAAATGACTAAACACATCAGATACTCCAATCGTTGATTCGAAAATGAACAATCACATTGGATCAAAGTAATCCGATAAAATCATTGAAAACACATTTGAAAACAAATGAGCCAAACTCTTTTATTTAACAAAAAATAAGTGAAATCAAAGAAATTCAATTCCCTAAGTCTTAAATTGGCCTGAGTCACACTTAACGTAAAATCAAAGACAAAACCAAGTCAAGGTTATTTGGTTTTGAATTATTACAATCGAATTAAAGTTATTTGGTCCAATAATTAGTTTTGCTGAACAACACAATAAAGTTTTTTTTGCTCAACAATAAAGAATATATTAATTAATTAGAAGCACAAGACGAGTGCTCCAATTCTTACACAGAATAATTACATAAAAAAACCCTACTTTGCCAATAAACCCTATAAGAATACTATACAAGACAGATAAATCCCAACAAAAAAATGTAGTATTCTCAATATTCTTTCAGACTCAGCCTTAACCTGATGTACAAATAACATTGCAGATTTTAATACATCATTGCAATCATCCTCTTCCTTGCAATTTTGATCTTGTTTGTGCTTGTTCATACTTTTTCCCCTAAAGTAATTGATAGTACTAGTTATTCTTTCATTTGGTTGATTCCATTCTACCAAATGACATGATCTAGCTATCTCCACCAACTACAATGATTGTGTCTCTATATGATGCAACATTTAATTCCACACACAAAGTAACACTAAGGTATGATCTCTCTACTGGAAAACTTGATATGACATATGACACGCCACATATATTTTTTTTTGTAATAGTGTTCTTCACTAGGATAATAGGCTTGTTTAAATGTGGTTGCATTTCCTACATACCAGTCTAAGGAATAATCCACACACAAATTCTACTACACCTATTGAACCCCCTTGCTCTATATCTATTCCTGCACTACATGACTTCATTCTTAGGCCTATAAGTCTTCAAGGTACATAAGACAAACTTCACAAAGAAGCCCTTGCTAGGTGCCCTAACACTAATATAGTCTGCAAACTTTTTAAAAGCATATCCATATCTAGTGATTACATTCTAAAATAGCTCTACACCTTGTTATTTGTCTTACTATCTTATTGCATATAACCTTGTGTTCTCTACATAGTGTAGTGTGGTCTCTAAGTGTTTTTGATACTCCATGGTGTTATTGTTGTCAACAACCTTATGCTTCAATCAATGATAGAGTTATATACCCATGTCTTATTCCTCTAAAAAATGTTGATTAAGGTACTTCATGCCTATCTTCTTGGATTTGGTTACTTCTTACACATATAAAGGAGTTTGTAGCTAATTATATTTTCTGCTAAAAATCTTGAATACCAAACTAGGAGTATTATGTATTGGTCTCTTCTTTATAGAGTGGGATGTCCTACATTAATTAATAGAGTGAAATAAAGAATTTTATTTTCTAATACAATAGTTGTTACATATTTAGCTTAGGATGTAGTGGAAGAAAAAGAAATATAAAATACCATCAAATAACAAGCGGAGAAAACGTTTCTCAATAATTAAGACATGAAATTTTAATTTGGTATTATATATATATTTATATTATAAGATTGGTTTCAAAAAACTTAAAATTGTGTTTAACAATAAGTGTACTCTATAGATTTAAAATTAATTAAATTTATATAAATTATTTTAATTATTTTGGTAAGAATATGCCTAAGAAATGCCTACCACTACTAGGCTAATTATTTCAATGAGGATTAGAAACATAAACAGTAATATTAGTCCGTCTATACATTCCACGATAGAAAATAGATTTATTATCTAGTCAAATTTTACAATGAGTTTATATTACATTACTATAATACTATGTTATTTCCTATTTAGTTATACATTAAAATTTTCATACAAACTTTATATATAACAATATAGGAGGAAAAAGAATGTTTAGTGGATTATTGTAGGTTGTTGGTTGTAAGAAGAAAATAACGACTATTGGACCATCCAATACTAAAGGAATTTTCGAACTCTGGGTGAAGGTCATAATTGAATGAGCTATCCCTCTAAATGATACTGAGTTTTCCACCACGTTGATGCTCCATCCATTTTCAGAGAAAAATACAGGGATGTTAGGAGTGAATGAATGAGGAAAACTAGGGCATCCATTACTTTCTTAAATTAAAGAAATAAGATGAATATTGGAAATAACATAAAAGTGAGATATGTATACGTTTTAAAGTAATCATATTTTAAAACAATAAAAATAATTTTATAAATGCTAAATATTCCAAATAATTTAAGAATGTCAATTTTTTTTTAGAATAGATTACCATGAGAAAAATTAAAAATAACATAGAAATAACAATTGCAGTGAATAATCATGATAAATGAGCAATTTTAATATCATCCTTCAATCAAACAATATACCACTCATACCCATTTAATCCTCAAGGATTTAATTATCCTGCCACAAGTATTCCAGTAAGGCATAACATGATCATGTGTGGAAATTATAAACGGGAATCTCCGCACAAAATGCAAAGAAATCAAAATTCAAAATTAGTATAAAGATTAGTAGTGAATTTTAAAAGAATTAAATAAAATGTTAAATAATTAGAAAAATTGTGAGGCTTAGAGGTACCTCACCAAAACATTGAAAATAAATAGCAATATACATATCTTCGTTTCCTTACATTCAAGAGTTGGAAAAACCGTGTGAGACTTCTCCTTTCCCTCTTTTTCTCACTATTTTTCTTTGTTCAAACTTATGACCTGAAATCACCTACTTATAGTGTATGTTGTAATAATTACTATGGTTCCATTTCATTTGCTGATTTGGAATTCAGTTAGATTCTAATGGCAAAGGTGATAGTTGTAAAGTAAGGTGATAGTGGTAAAGTAAAAATAAATTGACGTTGCATTGTAAAATGATGAGAAATGACTCAAGTTTATCTAATCTTATCCGAACACTGAATGCGGGTAGATATTTTACCTTTATATTATTATTATCATTATTATTTATTTTTATTTTATTTTATTTTGTTTTATTTTTACATCCTGATTACACCTTTTATTTGAATTGAATAAATTACAATTGGATAGAAACTAGCTTACAACTGGTTCATATCCGTAAATATTTTATGTATTCAAATTCTAGTGTTTGGGATAGAAGAATACCCAAATTATAAGAATTGGTCTTCAAAATATAACCTCATAAAATCACCCCGTAAAATTTGACTTAATAAAGTCATCTTCTAAATTTTGATTTACTCAAAATTCGAATTCATAAAGTTATCTCCAAAATCCGACTTTTTAAAATCCAAACGCAACTTTCTACCATCCGAACACCCAAAGCCAAATTTCTAAACTCATTTCCTAAGATCTGACTTCTTAAAATCCAAATCAACTTCATACCATCCGAATACCCAAAACCAAATTGCTAAGCTCATCTCCCAAAATCCGACTTCCTAAAATCCAAACCGAATTCCTACCATATAAACACCCAAAACCAAATTTCTAAGGTCATCTCCCAAACTCCGACGTCCTAAAATTTAAACCGGCTTCCTACCATCTGAATACCCAAAACAGAATTGCTAAGGTCATCTCCCAAAATTCGACTTCCTAAAACTCGAATCGACTACCTACCATTCGAACATCCAAAACCGAATTGCTAAGGTCATCTCCCAAAATCTGACTTCCTAAAATCCGAACCAACTTCCTACCATCCGAACACCCAAAATTGAATTGCTAAGGTCATCTCTTAAAATCTGACTTCCTAAAATTCGAACCAACTTCCTACCATCCGAACACCCAAAACCAATTGTTAAGGTCATCTCCCAAAAGTCGACATCCTAAAATCTGAACCGACTTCCTACCATCCGAACACCCAAAACCGAATTGCTAAGATCATATCTCAAAATCTGACTTCCTAAAATCCGAATCCATCTCCTACCATTCGAACACCCAAAGCCGAATTACTAAAGTCATCTCCCAAAATCCGACTTCCTAAAATCTGAACTAACTTCCTACCATTTGAACAACAAAACCAAATTACTAAGGTTATTTCCCAAAATCCAACTTCCTAAAATATGAACCAACTTCTTTCCATCCGAACACCCAAAACTAAATTCATCTAATATTCATGTTATTTATTATCATTTTATAATATATATATATATATATATATATATATATTTTGGATTAAAATGAAAATTACGACTAAAATAATAATAATAATAATAACAATAGTATATTACATTGATATTTTCAAAATGTTACATAGAGCACCTGTAAATTATAAGCATAACATATCTTCCTACAACACTTTGTTATCTTCACAGATAGAAATTGTTAAAATAAGTGTTTGGCCTAAGTTCAAGAGGGGGGGGGGGGGGGTGAATTGAACCCTTTTAATTT
>Ga0209700_102061_pt1 | contig 41450 bp, 15 predicted proteins | sample SiratroredBW_FD_187528 | JGI IMG/M metagenome (GOLD analysis project Ga0209700, IMG submission 187528) | Root nodule microbial communities of legume samples collected from California, USA - Siratro red BW (SPAdes) (version 2) | ecosystem: Host-associated > Plants > Roots > Nodule | place: USA...
AAAAAAAAAAAAAAAAAAGTGAATTTCATACATCTGTTAATATTAACGAAGATACAATGACAACGTACGCCAGAAAAAAGAAAACTGCAATCTGTATGAAAAACTTGGGATTTTCCCTCATGTTTGGTGAAGTCACCGCCCTGGAAAGCAGAAAATTAATTATATTACGAAATCGCTTAAAAATTCACAAGGGTAAAGAATAAAAGCATGAGAGCATGTCCAAGCAGAAGTAGAAGACAGGTGCATGACAGTTTTTGAACTGATATTGTGATTTTGTTTGGTCTCTCGACCACAACGTTACCTAGCAATTCGTTGAGAGAGTCGATGAAAAGGTAAACTTTGTATGAACACAATGCCTGGTCCTGTTAGAAGAGCTGTGACCGCATTGTCACCCTGCAATTTCGATATCACGATCATATATACCACATTCTAGAGAAAACTATGGTTGTTAGAAGAATCATGTTATAAGAAAGCGATGCATGAATATCCAAGGTAGCATTATGGTCACCGTAAGGAAAATGCTAATACATTGTATAAAAGGTGGCTGTAGCCTGTATCATCTTTGTCATTATAGCATAATTGCCGACTATCGAGGGTTGACCCATGTGGATTAGAATTTTATGGATGGGTTGGATCCCTATCCTTTGCGTGGCTAAGGGAAAGGCATTCTAAAGGGCAGTATGGTTCTACAAAACTCCTAGTATGCTCGGGGTCCTAGGATGCAAAATTTACTCCCTTCATCTTGTGAGGATTTAAACTTCACCTCGCTTTAGAAAGACTTGATTGCTTTAGCAATGCAAACTCTCAATCATTGCCAGCATATATGCACAGACAATTGTGAAGTTTACTACCGAAGGTGTCATCAGCTGGTAAAGTCTTCTTCAATAAAGCATAACTTCGAAAAAATTGCAAGCAAAACCTACCATTACCAGCCAGGCAAAGTTCATGAGCCCCCACAAATCACAAAAACGTTATCCCGCTAGGTCACGGTCTTTCCTCATCCAAAAGTAATTAAAAAAAACTACTTAATATCAGTATTGATTGAATACAGAAGGCTTGAGCTATAAAAGCTACTTACCCCAAACATTGTCCTTCGTGCAGGACCATTATATTTTATTTGGATATTGACTGTACTTGTCACAGCAACAATTGAAGAAACATCAACAGCTAGAACTTCACCGATCTCAAGATTTTTCTGTGCAACTAACAAGAGTACCGAATCCAATAGAGCGTCCCAGTGAGAAATTAAGAAAGAGTATGGTGGAAAAGAAAAGTGAAAAAACTTCAAAGCAAGATCTTAATAAAATTGACATTAAAAACTACAATGATGAATTCGGGAGGAGGTGAGAGTTGCAAATGGAATAAGAAAAAGATTTTACAAGCATGTATCAGTTTAGAAGAAAGAATACCAGATCCACCCGCTAATATGAAAGCAAGCCCTTGGCCAGATAGCTTTTGCCTCAAGAATCCCTACAAAAAGAGCATGGTCTTAGAGAAATGATTGGAGGCATGCATGACAAGGAGACCTGCGTAATTGGTTTGACAAAACATTCTTCACCTATTTTCACAATGCCATTTTTTGTAATTATTACTAGTGACTGAAACTGAAAACAAAAAATGTTTTCTCAAACTAAAAAAAAACAATGAACGAAATATGGTTATAATAAGTTTCAGGGCTTATCCTAAGGAGATAAAATTGGAGAGTCATTGTTGGGAAAGAAAACATTTATTACATTCTAAATACGAAAGTCATTTATTTGCTAATATAAACTTTAATTTTTATCTCCATAACATCATTTTTTACTTAAAGAAAAGTGGTAAATAAATTTTAGGCTGAAGTTAAGATAAAAGTGGGAATTTTTATTGAGAAAGGAAACATTTATTACATTGGAAACACTAGATTCATTTATTTCCTAAGGGCTGATGCTAATAAAACTGTAAATTTTAGGGACTTTAAGGAAAATTATTAAAAGAAATTCTCAAACAATAAATGGTGGTAGATTATATGGTACCACGGAAGAACTGAAAGCGAAAGTTTAGAATTTATTTATTAATTTTCTTCTCCATACCATGGATATAATAAACTCATAAAATGAATGCAACTGCAACCTAAAAATATCAATTATGAACAAGAAATTGTATATCAATTGCAAGAAGATCCGTCAATAGACAAGTAATGCATACTACGAAATCTCTCACGTTACATTTTCGATCATATCTTTTGGTACAAAAAGAATTCCATGTAGCATTGCAGCCAACATAGACTGTACAGCTTGCAGTGCAAAAACAATGTCCAATTTTGTAACGTATCAAAAGAAAATAATCCTAAAAACGGCAAACTACATTTGCTGCCATGCATGTGATACCAAGTTAGTAACAAAGTCTAATAATAATGGGAAACATCCCAAATATCTCACCTCAGCACTAGCAACAATATTTCGTCCCCTCTGATCAACTATGTTGCTAACCTTCACATCATTGACAGAGCAAAGAAAAGCATCTGGCTACAGAGTGCAGAAAAATTCAAAAGAAAGTTATTTTGTATTCTGTTTCTCAAATTTAAAAGAAAATTCAACAAACAGTAAACCCACAGATCAAATTATAGAATCCAAAATCAAATTTAACAACTGCAAACAAATTGGTTTTACCTGACACAAAATCTCTCCATTGAACATTGCCAGATCAATCTGTAATTGAATAAGTAACAGACACATAAGCATATATATATATATATATATATATAAAGAGAAATCCAGTCATATGTATACCAATATGTGTTTAAGATGATGAATATTGAGACTGGGTAGCAATAGTTTAGAAAGGCACACAAGTACAAACCGGAAGAATTCTTGCAAAATATGGTGCAGCAATTCCAACAAATCCATCACTTGGTCCCGAATTGTGCAGAACAATGCTAGTTATTGTTTTTCCAAATAACCACTGCCATACACCTACTTCATTTTCTGGAAGGTAGGCATTTTCCATTTCAATGGATCCAGACATAAAACACATGGAACCTACAATTAAATAGCACACAGGTTCCATTAAAATATTGACAGGTGTGATTCACAAATTCTAACTTGTTCAAGTTATGCACATATACAGAGACAGATGCGGGCGAATCTATTGCCAAATTCGTATCAATATACATTAAAAAAGTATCATAACGAGGCCTACTAGGAAAACAACAAAGGAAATTATTTGCACAGCTCCACTCCCACAAAAATTTACTATTAGGTAACTCCCTACTTGATGATACTTCCCTATAGAAGAATTAGGGAGAGATAAAACAGTGATAAACATGCTTAACCAACAGGTCCTAAAGAAATTTAAGAACAAGGGATTCAATTATTCATTTTTCAAAACAACTTTCAGTATTACATTTATCAGGTACTTGGTCAAACTATTTTTGAGAGATGCTAACACACATTATTTACTATTAGCTAAAATTTGTTACAAATCATAAATTGTGTGGGTAACTTCTTATTTAATGAACCCCACTCCTAATATTATAGTTTTCAATAAATTTTAATCAATAATGAAGAATGTGAGGGTGTATTGCTAGTAGTAGTCAATATTTTAAGAAATCTAAAAAAAAAAAAAATATGATTATGTATTTGCAAACCAAATATACAGGTTATTTCATCCACAATTCATGACCAGTTGGGAGTAGGGGGGTTAAATAGACATGGCCTTATCCCCACAATCAGAGAGGTTGTTTCCGGGATTTAAACCCATGACCTCCAAGTCATAAGGCAGCAACCTTAGTATTGCACCAAGGTTCACCTTCCATTGCAATGTTCAATATTATCTATAAATCATGTTTATATCAGTCTCATATTCAAGAGCATACACTTAATATTAACGATCCAATGTGAAAGCAAAAAAAATTCATTTGATACTTTGAGAAGAAAGATCATCAACGAAAAATTCAAAACCAATGAATAAAAGTTCCCAACAACTTACCAGGCTTTGCAATGATTCTTTCCTGTGGCTTCAACATTATCTACATTTGCAAGAACCAAATGGAGAATGATAATACAATAAAGAGACAATAGATAAGAAAGTTTCCAAAGCCTCGACATTCTAAACTTTAGATCGTCACATATACCTGAACCACTTGAGCTTCACCCCCTAAAATCTGAAAAGGTATGATTGCATCTTGTGGGCTCTAAACAACAAAACATGAAAAAAAAAAACACCCTTGATAAATAATGCTTACAAGCAAAATATATGAATAAATATACTGAGAAACCTTGCTTTTTCTTAGATTCGTGTGTTAGAATATCTACTAAGCTTTTCCATTTTCTAGCACCAGTTATGCAGGCTTTTTGTGTGGTTAACTTGTTATATTCATAGCTATTTTGCTGAAAACAGTATGCATAGCATATTACATTTCTTAAAACTACACCAAACATCAAAGCAAATGTTTTTTTTTATCATTTTGCATGTTCCAGAGTAGTTTTGTTAGTTCCACAGTGCATGGACCAAAGGTGCAAATTATTATGATCTTGGACTCAACTAAACTTTGTCTATCATACAATCCAGCCATCGTATCAAATTAGCTAAATAGCAACGTCAATTGCAAAAATGTAATTTAAATACACAAATTGAACTTCTAAAGTACTCCAACTTCATAAATTACAACTCTAGTTGAGAAGTCATCAATGCATCTAACATATTAATTTAGAATTCAAACTTAACTAAGCTGTTCTAGAATCAAGACTACCAGAAATCAGTTGATTGAAAACAACGGAAGTTAAAAAAATCTGTTGTCAAGGAAAAAAATTGATGCAAGTACCTGATAAACATAAGGCTGAAAAGGTGTTGAGAAAAACGGTGCAGCCATAGCTGGGGCACGGGGGTTACTTTGAAGTTACTGGAGACAGAACGCCAACTGGAAACATAAATTTTTGTTGATAAACATAAATTTAAATTGGAAACTTAACTTGCAAACTCATAAGAGTTTACTTGAGTCCAACTAACATAAAAATAATATTTAAAGAACCGCAAGATGACATAGATGCAAGAACATAAACTTACACTAATAATTCAACATTAGAAAAATATACTATACCAGAGGACAGAATAATATACTTCTAAGTAACAGCAAACAAAATAATGAGGAAAACCATAATATATTATAACAGAGAACACAACCAACAAAATATAATTGAAAAATATACTATAACGGAGAACGCAGCCAAAACAGGGAACAACAACTCATTTTGAACGAGAAAAAATGGGTCCTGAAAGAAAGGGATGGGCTTGAAGGTGAAATCGAATCGTAGGAGACACGATGTAGAAATTGTGAACAAGGGCTTGGATTTCTGAATAGGTGATCTTGATGAACTTTGTATAAGAATAGGTGAAATCGTGAGAGAAATGAACTTCAACCCGTCACGTTGTACCTTGTCTTCGATTTGCAAATGACAGCTTCCATTTGAGCCTATTCTTGATTGATGACATGGATGGCTTTGAGGGAAAATCGCAAACCTAAGTTTCTGATTTAGTGTTCCTTGAAACAGAGCGACAAGGTGTCATTTTGGACCAAAACTGTACTGCCCTTTTCAAGTGATGAAATAGCTCCTGAAACTCACAAGTCCAACTGAGACTACACAGATTTTGGCTCACAATTCTAGGAGCATTTTGGCGCGATGGAGGCTGATTGGAATTAACGCGCGATTTTGAAAACCTTTCTATTAAAAATATTGCCAAAACTTATCATTCCCTCTGCATGAGGAGGTTTTGCACCCCAAACAAACATCTTACACTTGGTTCTTATTCTTCAAGACTAAACGAAACAAAAAAGGCTCTTTTTTTTTCCTCCAAACAACCCCAAAGGTGAAATAATCACATGTTATTGTTGAATTATTAACATATAAAAATGTAAATTATCACTTCAATGGCAAAGCATTGCACTGAGACCTAAAGTTAGGAAGGACACAGGGGAACATAACCAAATAATCATTGAAATTCAAAACCTTAGCAAGATTTTAAATTGCAGACTACATCAAGTGACACAGCCCCACTCCACTGGCCACTTAAACCACGTCAAGCTACGATTGCAAACAGCAGGCAGTCACATCCAGTGAAAACCCTGTGGACAACTGAAAACCCTAAATCCCAAAATCACTTCCCTACAAGTGTATTTCTATTAGATGATCTAGCCCACTGATCCACCCACTTGACAATTTTCACCTAACTTTCCTCCCTGATAATAGTTGCTCAGAACCAACTACATAAACAAACCCATGAGAATTAAGAAGTATCCATTAACATACAGAACTTACGCATACTTTTCCTTTGGGGTGAAAAAAAAAACCTAATATACACCGAAAACAAATTATGCACCTGATTCAACAAGACCAATGAAAGAAAAACCCAATGTTGTGCCACTGCAGTAGCTGCAGCACCTTTATACGGAAGACCTACTCTCAATTAAATCCTTGAGAGAAACATCGTAAAAGTATAAAACAAAAACCCATTGAAATTAATGGTTAATGGAGGGACTAGAAAAATGAAGAACAATATATGCAATTGAATATTGCAGAGATAAATCTCAAATCTCAAATTATCTTTCGAAACAACTCACTGAATAATAGTTTGAATCCAACCGAAAATGGTCTCAGATCTGGTTGATTAATTGACTCCCATGCGAAAGCCGAGTTTGATTCAGACAAGCATGATGCATTGCGTTACGGGGGTTCTGGTGTGTTGTGCATTTATTTTCTCTCTTCTTTTTTTTTTTTTTTCAATCCAGAAGGAAAAAGACCTTTTTCTCCTCTGCCTGTGACTGTATTGTAGCAATTTCTGGGGCACACGTGTCTTCCATTCAGACGTGGCTTGTTTCTATTGGCTAGGGTGGTCAATCTTAGAGTGAGGTCAATTTCTATTGGTTAGCGTGATCAACATCGCAGAAGATGCACTGTTTTTTTTTTACCGGGTATATATGGGAATAATAAAATCCCATAAGTATCTTTTGAGATAAAATTCAAATTAAATTCCATAAGTTGTAATTGATTCTCACAAATTTAAAAAAAAGGTTATTGTTACAACTAAATTTTTACTTGTTAAACTAGCAATTTAGTTGGATCGAATTTAATGTGTAATTTTGTGTGTTGTTTTTTAATTAGAATATTTTTATTAAATAATAATAACGATAATTTTCGTATTTGATGATATATGTATATATAAATTGATAATCGCACCGTCTCTATACATAAAATAAGTATATAATCTCTCCACTAAAATTAATTACGCCAGAGTTTGAATAATTTATATAATAATTTCATACTATCAAATCTCTTGTTTCTTTACTTTTTACATGTAATTTATAATCATTCTTACAAAATCACCATTTTAAGTTTTTGTTAAATTGTATTATTTTATTCCACTATAATTTATATTTATAAAATGTAGTATGAAAGTATATATTTTTAATATATAGTGAAAAAAAATATTTCATGATGATTTAGAATTCTACTTGTATTTCTAGTTACAATATATAATTATTTTATATGTTTTGTGCTTTTTTATTTTTATCACTTTAGTGATAATTTTTAGTCAAATTATATATATATATATATATATATATATATATATATATATTATTTCAAACCATTTCGAAAGACAAACAAAAAGTTCTCTTGGTTAAAAATTACATATTAATATTTGTTATATTTGTAATTGTTGTTATATTTATAATTTTTTAATATATCTTATACATGTTTAACATTGTTATTTTAATGACAATAATAGAATATTTATGCTTTCATAATGCAAATAATAACATGTTTATGTACGTTTAACAATTTGTTCTTTTTGTGTGAAATAAAGATGATGCAAAAGAAATAAAAAAAGTTATTGTTATAATAGTTTAGGATTTAGATAAAAATGAGAAAGTTATTGTTGTAATAGTTCATCTATAATTTATTACAAGCGTTTTTCAAAACGTTATTATAACTTAATAATTTTTTCTTCACATTTCTCTTCTTCCATTTATACTCATCTCATATACTATCTTTAGATACTTATTCACTCAAATGACTAAAAATAACAATTCCATATTTTATTACAACATTTGACAATAAATCAGATCATACTTATTTTCTTTACTTTCAAATCCTACTAATCATCACTTTTTGTCAGATTTCAAACCAAGTTATCCTTTGTTTATTATCTTTGTACTTTTACACACTTAAAGCTCAAAAAGTATGTTACCAAAAACATCTTTCATCATTCTTATCGAGATCATTCATCACCTGAGTTGCTTATGTTTTAGCATCAACATCTAAGATAGAAACTTTATAATGTCTTTTTAAAAAACTAATGTTAGATTATAGAATCAATTAGCCTTTTAACTGAATTTTTATACCACCTTAAATATTTAAAACTAACATCTACTCAATATTAATACCTGTCTATCAACCTCATATAAAGTATTTTTTTTAAAAGTTAACACTTAAAACTTGTACACACAAAATCAATCCCACACTATCAACTTTAAGGATAAAAAATGTTTTACTATGATATCCCTGTGTCATCTAATTTAACTATTTTCAACAATTACAAACTTATAATTCTTCTCCTAAAAATATCAATATTAAGCAAAGGAAAGAAACATTTAAAATATTTGAATTCTTGAATATATAATATTTCATTTTTCAAAAACCAACTATTTTCTTGTTTATTTGTATACCTCCTTGTCTCATTTTTTTTTTGTCAAAATTAATTATCTAATTCCTTTATAATTGAATACTATCAAACATTTTCTTATTCTGTTAATTGAATTAAAAAAAAAAATTTAACTTATTAGATAAGTTAAGATAATATCTCACACTTAATCACCTAATGAAAATATTTATGGATAGTCACATACTCATTTACTATTACCTAAAAGTACATCTTTAAGGGTTTCATTCAATTATTGTGTAATTTATAAAGCATAGCAACTTAAATGAATCTAACACCCCAACATAGTAAGCATTTTATCTAATTTTTCTTAAAAGTCTTTTTTTTTTTTCAAATTAAGGTAAAAAAATTGACATCTACAAAACTGTAAGCAAATATAAAGTATATGATTTGAGATATGTATATCATTATTGAACAGAAAATATCATTCTCCCATTTTTATTTATTTTTTCCATTTTATATCCGTGTTTTTTTATTATTATGAGATATTTCATTTTATCGATTATTTATAATACTACTATACTGCTTTGATATATGTTATTAGTTTTTTAAAATATATTATAATTGATTTAAAACTCATTAATGTATATGTTATATTTAAAATAAAAGAATTAACACAATTCATTGAAAATATATTAAATCTTAATAATAAATATCTGTATAACACGTCTTCCAACATAAGGAATCGAGATGCGTAACGTGGACTACAAAATTTATCTATATTGATTTTTGAATTTTACTTTATACATAACTGGAATATCTAACTCAAAATTTTGGAGAATAAACTAGATTCCCAATTTTGCATGCTATTAGAGTTATAGAAATCAACAAGAATTTGATTGGTGGGTGCAACTGCTATGTTTGATTTCAGAAAAAAAAAAATGCTATTGTCATATGGGCTTATAATTAATTTTAGAACAATAAATTTAAATAAATAAATAAACAAATGCTGAAAACGAGTTTTACTACAAAAATAAAAAAAAAAAGGAGTTAAAGGGCCTTTTTATACTAACTTACATACTTCAATATGGGTCTCACTTCACCTCCTCGCCTTATTTAGTAAGAGAATTTAACTATCATCACAAAAAAGAGTTCTTATATAATGTGTTCTTCTTTCTAAAATTAAATATAAAAGTCAGGGAAAATAAAGGTTGACTGCGAATGGAACAAGAAGCCTTTGTTCTTGCCTTCATTCGGCAACCAGCATCGTGGAAAATCGTAACAGTTCATAAGGAAAACCAGTGCCGTTCCCGTCAATATACTCTGAGATCGGCGCCGGAGTTTACCAGATTCCGATCCAGCGTCCGAATTAGGTAAACATTAGGTTATCCTAACTGCGTCCATTTAAACCGTGCGTTCTTATAGTAATTAATTAGCTTAACATTACTTCACTCCATGCATTATTCTCGATATTCACCTGATTCCACTTCGCATTGCATGCTTAAAAAGGAAAGATTAACGGTTAGTAAGTATTACTTGATTCTTCGCGCGTAATTAATTAATCATTATCGTTATTAATTTTTAATTTATCTTGTTTATTCCTTCAGGTGAAATAGGGATTAGAATTTGGTATTGGTGGCGCGATTCGTGAAAGCATTGAGAAATGAGATGAAGAAGGTCTTCCATCAAACTGCTTTCATCCTCATTAGAGAGTTGTTATGGCGTTGCTTTGGGAACAAAATTATTTGGCGAAGATTCTTTGTTCTGGTTGCTGTTTTGACTGTATCTGCTTTTGCGTTTCAAACGCTTGTGAATACTTATTTAGTTCCACCTGACAGAACCTTCGATTCTCGTCACCGAACTGATTACTCATTGTTCCAATCCTCTAGTAGTTCCCTACAGTCCGAGGAATCTCACAAAGAGGGGACACTTCAAAAGGTTCACCTCACTCTTACTAACTCCGTTATTTCACCTGATGCGTCTAACAAGTTGCTCCAATCATTCTCAGTTGAGCAAGAGAATGCAGAACCAGCAGCCCGAGTTCAAAGGAAGAGTTCGGGAACTGCGAGTAAAAACGATACAAATATTGCTGATAAGAGGAAAGGTGTAGTGTCTTTATCCCCTCGAAGGCATGTTCCTAAGAAGGTAGATGTTGATTGACACGGAAAACTTACTTTTTATTTTTAAAGTATGAGGAGGAGAGACATCATCAATAATTTGCTGAATGTATATGTATCTATGTGTGTATATATCTATCTATCTCAGAAACGCATATGGTTGTTGCCACCTAACGAGGCCCTTGTGCTAGCAAAGAGAGAGATCGATCATGCCCCTGCAGTTAATGAAGATCCTGATCTTTATGCTCCTATTTTTAGGAACATTTCTGTTTTCAAAAGGTACTTAGATTTTTTTTACTATGCACACTTATTCTCCTTCTTGTTACTGAATTGTGTCATGAATTGCTGGTGTTATCTATTGATTTATCTCAATTTCTTTAGAGGATTGAATAAAAAAGGAAAATGTCCTTTAAAGTGAACAGGAGTGTTTACAACCTTAATTTAATTCAAAGTACTTTATTATCTTAACTCATTAAATGATTTGGGCAGATACATCTAAGACAAATTACAATACATGCTTGAACAAATATTGTTCAGCAAAATAAGGTTTTACAATTTAGAAACTAGATGTTGATGTTGTTAAACTGTGAGAATATAATCCAATTCCTTCAACATATTTTTGTCTTCTACATTTGGAGGGAGACACCTTTCTTATTCCATTTAAAACTCCTTAAATTTACACTTTGGATTGACGACTGTGTTGTTTGACTGTAAATGCCATACAAAACTATTAATTAAATTATTCCATCAAAGCAAAATAAATAAATAAACTACCAGTCTTGTATTAAACCTTCTTCCACATATACCACCTTGTCTCTGTTAGAGAACTGCTTGACTTAAGAGTGTTTCCATTAATTGTTTCTCATGACAATGGGTGTTTTCCGGTACCCAAACGCTAGTGTGATTTTGTTTGAATGAATTCTTGTTGGCTGACTATCAACATAGGTCGTGTCTAATGTGGGTTGGGATTGAAGCAAAAATTTCACACTTTCTTGTTTTGTACTACAACTATTAGGGAAACAAATGTGTTGTGGGTGGCATCAATTCTCTCGTGATGGAGGCTAGGCGAGTCAAGTCACAATCGAATTGTGGCGTTTGGACTACTATGCTCTTTAGGATTTTGATCTATAGTCTGACTATTAACTATGACTTTTGATCTAATGGTAAGTGCTTGATCTAACAATTGGTATCAGAGCCTAGGTCACGAGTTTGATTCCTAGTGGGACAATTGTTGAGGGGGAGATTGTTACAAGTGACATTAATTGTCCTGTGACAGAGATTAGGTGAGCCAAGTTACAATCGAACGTGACGCTTGGGCTGCTATGCTTTTAAGTAGAAAGAATTGCGTCCTTACTATATAGCTTTTAGCCTAGTGATAGGTACTCGATCCAACAAAATGTAGATGTTAAATTCCCAAAAACGAGTGAGATACAAATTTAACCTTCAATTGATAAAAGGTTGAATCATTTTTTGAGAGAGGGGTTCAAGAGGCATTATGCATAATCTAAGACAACTCACTCTGAGCTTCAAAATGGTCTGGCTTGATTTCCATTTGATTTGACCTTTTTTGTGAAATTTGGGTTGTCTTTTAATTTTTACGTATTACTCTGATGATATTCTAGCTAAATCTCTCTTTTTATTTTACATTGGAGCAGTTTTTTTTTTTTGGCATTATTGTGGATGGAAATATGTTCTACTGATGATCATCTTTCCGAATCAAATTGTTGGTCATGATTTTTTTGTAGTGGGCACAATACTGACGGGTTAAGTTTTTGAAGAAAAAAAAAGAAGAAATGGTTTGCTTTGTAATCACTCATAAATGTAGTTGATGTTTTGTTCATGGTTGACAAAATCAACAAGAAAGAAGAGAAATTGTGATTTATAACCATACAAAACATAGTTCCTTTCTTGGTTATTAAATATTTGTCTTGTTTAGTTTGATAATATTCTTAATGGTCTAACTATATTTGGAATATGTTTAAAGTAGAAAACAAATTATATTACTTTTGTAATAGAACAACGAGTAACACGATAAAAGACATTATACATGTCCTTGTAATAGAAGATGAAGCTCATAAGCCAAAGGCTACATCATATTTTATGACAACTATTTTAAGCAAGCATTCTGAGATGAAATTTTAAAGGGGAATGCAATACAGTCTCTCTTTCAAAGAAACAGTAGAAAACTGTTATATTCCAATTTAATATGAAAAGTCGAAGGAAATTTGACAAGGATTAGTTGAAAAATCAGTGAGATAACTCTAAGAAAGAATGAGAGACTGATTAGGATTGGATAGCTCGAATAATGTTGTATATGCTCCAAATGAATATTGGAAAGAAAAGCTGTTGGTAGATTATATCCACATGCAGGAAATTCCTCCACAGATATGATGGCAATACCCATATAGGACTTCGTTTTGATTATGAACTACCACATTATTAAGGATGTGGTTAATGGGAAATTTGAGTGGTCACCTTTTTATGGGTATTGCCAAACCCAAATGGCATAGTTGAAAATTATGACTGTGAAGGCTATTGCTATCCATGATTTGGTAGTGGTTGTATAATATGTATAAATCTAGATGAAGGTATAGGGAATTATAAATAATCTTTAGGCGGGTTACGAGTGCTAGTATTGGAAATAGTGTTCAGGTTTGACGAAAACTGACATTTTAGTACCTGGTCATGAGATTTCTAGTACTGATTGAGACAAAATAAAATGAAGGGGGTTTATTGAAAATATTAGGGTTATATGGATATACTTGAGTGGATGTTACCTATTTTTCCATCAGTTATTGGAGGACTGAATGTGGAGAATTCAGCAAAGCCATGTATTAACAACCATGTCTTCAACTTATATAACCATTTGTTCATGCCATTTCTTGCAAATCCCTTGTACTTAACTTATAAAATCTAGGTCTATCAAAACTACGTGAAGAGTTAAAAGACAAGCATATGGATATGAAACTTGACATGCAGCCAATAACATAATAGTATCTAAAGTAGAGTATATTGTACTATGGTTTGCTAATAAAATGGAAGAGGAGTTGTACATGTCATATGTTCTCTATCAATAAGAAATTAAATAGCTACAGTTATGCTTGCATTTTCCATGTCGGAAATTTTATGTAAATACAATTTATCAACACAACATATCAACACAACATATTACACCAAAGCAATATAGAACTTACAGCTTCACATTAAAAACATTGTATCAATTTTCCCCCTATCATTCATCTAGTTCATGTGTAGTATTTTACACCATCTCCTCCCAAACATGTCTCTCTGGCACACAACTTGTACTATATTTATCATTTTTTCTAAGTATATCCCACTTGTTTTTTCCAGCTGACACTTTTCATATTGCCTTTCACATTCTCCATGGAATTAGAATATACCAGCTTCCTCCCTTTCTTTGAGAAGGTGGTTCTATTGTGTTCTCCTTTATAGACTTCATCCAAGCATGTTTGGATAAAATGCTCAATCTTCTTTAAATCCCATGTTTCTTTTGGCTTATGAACGTTATTATCTATTGAAGGGGTATGTACAATGCCTTTTTTCTTCTTGTTATTCACTTTTCGATTATAAAAGAAATGCCATAATTTATATTTTCTCTTCAAACATATTAAAAAGAACTACACGTTAAAAGTGTAACTGAATTACAAAGACCAACTTTTCGAAAACAATTAAAAGAATAATGTTTTGTATGGTTGTAAATAGCAATTTTTTTTTAACTTTGCGAACATTAGCCAGGACATCCAAAAAATTTGAGTAATAGCTGATTACAAAGCAAAAATTTTACTTCTAATACACAAGAAAGGATGATTTATAATTACAAAAAATAATCCATTATAATTTATAATTGATAAAAAAGTTTCCCCAAGAATTTGATTAGGATTGATAGGATTTGTTGCTGCCAACAATTTGATTGGCTACTCAATGTAAAACAAAAGCAAATTTGTACCCACAATAACAGAAAGAACCTATGGCTTGATAAAACTGTTGAGAACCATGGCATACAAGAAAAGGTTGGTGATAAATTTGAGAGAAAGGTAAATTGTTAGTTATAGATTGAGCACAAGTGTTCTTAACACAACATTTGCATGCCTTGTTTACGAGGTAAAAAAGTAATCAACTAGCAACTAACTACTAACCAACTGGTAACTAATTCCTAACTAATTATATCTCTATAATTTTCCTGCATGCTGGAAGTGCGAATTAGCATTTAGAATCGGGATGAACAATACCATACATCCTAACAAGAGGAATTGTAATGAAGTTGTCTAATGAAAAAATTAACAGAAGTACATTGTAAATGAATCATTTGAAAATTAACAATTTGAGATGAATGAACTTGGTAGCTCCAACATCAATAAAAATCTCCTTCAAATTGGGCTCTATAGGTCTCCAAAGAGCAATGTAAATTTGAGGAATAAAGCTTAAGTACACTGTAAGGCTTAACTAGGCAGAAGCATAAAAACAAGGATCAATGCCTAACCATATATGGTAGAAGCTACCCATGCTTAACCATATACGGTAGACGCTACCAACCATCAATAGCATAAGCAAAATATGAGGCCTAACCACTCAAGACAGAAATAAATATTTCAATCATAACTACCATGGGCACAAGCTTCCATCAAAGCCATCTTAAGCTGCACATTGATCCTTTTCATAAAGAACTGAAACTCTTTAAAGAAGACTACAGTCAAACATGGGAGCATAATTTTAACTTACCCAAGTGACAAAAACAGAGATATCAGATAAACCATGAACATTGAAATCGAATCACGTCCTTCGAATAAACTATATTGCTGATCATTTGGCCTTTGAATGGTAATGTTTTCTTCTTCTTCTTCTTCTTCTTCTTTTGCTTCAAAGGCTTCTTCAAGTGTGCAAAACTCAAGAACGAGAACCAGAAAGAGATTAAAAAACTTAAACCTAGGCCACAGCTTGATGTTTCTGCAATGTATTGAAACCATAGACAGAGAGGAAAGTATAGAAAGCATAAATTCATCACAGATTCTGAAGACTGTGGTAACAAAGCTTTAACTTTAGAGTTAGACTACTATATCAACTACCTTGTCAAAGAGCCACTTAGCCTAAATTCTATGACAATGATAATTAATAATTATAAATCCTTTGAAATGAGAAGCTTGAGAGGCAATTTCAGGTTACATTAACGACTATAGTCAACTCTAATTGTCTAGTAAATATTTTGGTTGACCATGTCTAAAGTTTTAATATCTTTTAGGGCCGGTTTGAACTGTTGGATTTGGTTACTTCATATTTCCACTAAGTTTGCTATCTTTAAGGGAAGATTGAAGACTTGGACCACTAGTTTAGCAATTTGATGGCTGTAACTTTTATGTTTTGGTAATTCTCTGATGGTATCATGCATATGCAAATGGATATTGCTGTATATTCAAGAAAATAATCCCTTTACTTGGTAAAATAAGCATTTTATCCTATGATCTTCACAACTCTTCTTTCCGAAAGCTTATCGTTATCAAAATGACATGAAGCTCAGTAATTGCTGATGAGGATTATGTCTTTGGTTGTACTGTATCTTTGGTATGTGAAAAGCATCATCTTACTGTATTACAAACCATCTTGAAACAAAATTGTGTCTCAACTTCAGGAGCTATGAATTGATGGAAATGACTCTTAAAGTATATATATACCGTGATGGATCAAGGCCTATTTTTCACAAACCACCCCTTAAGGGAATTTATGCTTCTGAAGGATGGTTTATGAAGTTAATGGAGGAAAATAAGCAATTTGTCACCAGGGATCCTGAAAAGGCTCACTTATTTTACCTTCCATACAGTGCGCGCCAAATGGGGTTGGCACTCTATGTTCCAGGGTCACATAGTTTAAAACCATTATCAAACTTTCTTAGGGACTATGTGAACAAGATTGCTGCAAAGTATCCCTTTTGGAATCGCACACATGGGTCGGACCATTTCCTTGTTGCTTGCCATGACTGGGTATGGGCCTTGTATCTGTTTTCAGTTAAATTGATTGATTCTGAAAATTTTAATTTGCTAACTTGATAACTGTTTAAGAGTATTAGTATTTCTAATTCTTATATTTCCATCTCTGCATGCTTTACTTTGATGTGATGGAAAAGTAAAAATGAAATTCTTTAGCAAAATTAACTTCGAAGTATCTTCGATAAAGAAAAAAAAAGGATGTACCCATATATTAGGTGCTGGCGATCTTGATGAATAGATAAATATATAACTACGATATGAAAGATTTGGCTAGTATGGGTGCACAACAGGACACTTTTAAAAAGTTTTGTATTTGTGTGTTACATGTCGCACGAACACTTTTTCTCAGTGTTTCTACCTATTTATTATAATTTAATGTACATCTCATCCTTAATTTTTTTTAATAAAAAGAAAAAATCGAAGCAAACATTCCTACTGAATGCCTTAACCCCCTACTTTTTCACATTCTTCCAGCAATTGGTCAAATCCCTTCTGTAAATTCTAATTACCCTAAAGCAACATTTATATATATATATATATATATATATATATATATATATATAGAATTTTTTTATATATACAATAATGCAAGTCTCGAACATGACAGTCTGCATCTTTTGTCTTTGTTCCTGGAAGTTTTCCAAAGATATCTCTTTATATGCATATACCCACGGATGTTACTGGTGATTTCAAACAAATTATGTACTGATAAAGCAGCATGCATAGCCGGCAGCTAATGTGTGGTCAAGATCATATTACTGTGTTCAGTTGTTCATGGAGAGATTGCTAATATATATATGATCAATTTCATTTATGAATTTACTGCGTTAAGGTCACTGGCTTTTTTAATGCCTTCTATTCACAACTGATATTTGCAGGGTCCTTACACTGTGACTGGACACGAGGAACTAGCAAAAAACACCATAAAAGCTCTATGTAATGCTGATTTGTCTGAAAGAGTTTTTGTTGCAGGAAGAGATGTTTCCCTACCAGAAACTACCATAAGGGTACCGAGAAAACCTCTGAGATATCTTGGTGGGAATAGAGCATCACTACGTCCAATCCTCGCTTTCTTTGCTGGAAGCATGCATGGTAGAGTGCGCCCTACTCTCCTTAAGTATTGGGGGGTTGGAAAAGATGAAGACATGAAAATATACAAGCGTTTACCTCTAAGAGTCTCCCAAAAGATGACTTATATTCAGCACATGAAATCAAGTAAATATTGTGTATGTCCAATGGGCTTTGAAGTTAATAGCCCTAGGATCGTTGAAGCCATATATTACGAGTGTGTTCCTGTTATCATTGCAGATAATTTTGTCCTTCCTTTTAATGAAGTTCTGGACTGGAGTGCTTTTTCTGTGGTGGTGGCCGAGAAGGATATTCCCAGGCTGAAGGAAATTTTGTTGTCCATCCCTATAAGAAAATATCTTACAATGCAAAATAATGTGAAGATGCTACAGAAGCATTTCCTTTGGAATCCTAGACCAATAAGATATGATCTGTTTCATATGATTTTGCATTCAATATGGTTCAACAAGCTGAACCAGATTCAAACTTAGCAAATATAGAAATCATTTTGGTAAGAGTTGTTTAATTTGATTGCACGAATCTTGTTTGGACGAGGTCAGAGACTGTAAGATGTATAATTGATAGGGATGATATAGCGCTTGAACAGCCTTTTGTATCTTATGGACGGGGTTCCATAAAAGAATTGATTCATTTAATTTTTTTAATTGAGTTGAATGCTTGGTGCCTCGAACTATAATAGATGGTTGTTTATGAACTAGGTAACATGTTTGCTGGTGTGATTGGTTCAGGATAGACTTTTTTATTTTATGTTTAGTTAAAAAAATTAGAGGACATGGAAAGGAAAATATCAATGGAAGTTAAAACTTCTTTTCTCTTATTTAATCTTTTTTTCTAATACTGGTATAATTTATATAGGAGATAAATTAGTTTATAATTTGAGATTCAAGTTGTCTTGATAATTTATCTTTTTATGATTATTACTCAAGTATGAACGGAAAAAAAGTACTATGCATATACAATAGGTATTTTTTTAAACACTAGTGCAAAATGAATGTAATGTGAATAGAGTCTACATTGACAAAATTATTTGAGTCTTCTATTTGTACCCTTGACTCTTCTATTCGTTTCATTTTCTCGTGTTGATAAACAATATAGTGCCTTTGGAAAGTGGAATCTTCCCCTTCAAATAGGTTCAAAAGGAAATTTAAACATGCCAATATAAGTTCCATTATAAGTCTTCTCTGAAATTGATGTTATTCCTTGACCTTGCAAAGGAGTTACAATCAATTCAAGGATAAGTGTTTTGGAGGTTACACCAAGTTTCACCATTAAACTCATGATATGGTAGAGAAATCATTAGTAAATTTGAACCAATTTAGAGACATCATAAAACAAGGATTTCAAGAACATACCAAAAAAACAATCGACAATAATACATTTTCCAAAAATTAGAACATTCAAATGTTGAGTCACATGACACGTAAAAAGAGGAGATTTAATATTTTTCATAACATAAATCGGATGCTTAGCAAGTACTTCAACATTAAAATTCTTAAGATATTGCAATCGAAATCATTCATAGAAAATTAATGTAAACCATCATTTAAACCTTAAAAAATCTCTCTTATGTTCACCACGCAAAAAGTTATTAAAGTCTAAGTTTTAGGAGTCGATTTGAACAAATTTATTTGTAAACACTTGGGTACAAGAAAAAAGAAATGATTACTCCTTTTTGTATAAATTAATTTGAAAAATTATTTTATATACTTTTGACCTATGTCTAAGTTAATTTTAATTTATAAAAAAGATTTTAATTTGTAGAAATTATCTTATATACTTTTAGCTTATGTATAAGTTAATTTTAATTTATAACATTGTCCAAACATAAATCCTAGATAAAAAATTGATACTAGTTTTTATAAAACAAATGTCACGTATTTTACAAAAAGATCGAACATAATATTCTTTAGTTTAAAGTTGTGCTTTAATTACCATAAGTGTGTTTTTCCTCGTATGTAAACTCTTTATGTAAAAAGAAAAAAGAGAATTCAAAATTTAACCTAACTGAAAAACACAAAGCTGGGCAAATTCTTCGTCCTCATCCATTTTTTCTTCTCATTTTATCCTCTTTATCCTTTTCATTTTCTGATTCACACCTCCTCTTCATCTTCTCGTCGTATATAGTCCAAAATAAACTTTTTTGTATTAAGATTGTGTAACCTGAAAAACGAAAAATTCTTTTATTTTAGATTACATTATTTAAAATATTTTTTTATTTCAGATTATATAATATAATATATAGTTATTATGTATTTTAGATTGTAAAATCCAAAATATAATTTATATTTTAAAATGTATAATCCAAAATATAATTTGTAATTTAAAAAGATATTTTGGTATTTTTGAAAGTAGGGGATGCAGGAAGAAAGGTATGGAGGTGAAGGAAGAAGCGGCCCAGCTTATTTCGCCTACACATTCACACTGACAAGAAAATATTCTCCGTTTTCGGACAATTTTCAGCCGAATAAGCTTACATGGAAATCCGAACTCTGATCTATTTTAGATATGATCTCTCAACTATTTTATGCATACTTCGCTATTCTCACTTCAAACCATTTTTGGTCCACAAATATTAACTATTTCCAAATCAATTTTTCTAAACGTGTATTTTATTATGAAATTTTAGTAGTAGCATACAATTATTTACTTAACAAATTAAAAATTTAAACACATATAACTTTTAAAATAATTATTATAAAATAAATAAAGTTATTATAGATAAAAATTTGTACTTAAGTTTAAAATATTATTTTTCTTATATATATATATATATAATATTATTCACCCATTTTATAGGTTTGACAGCCAAAAAGTCTTATTATATACAAGTCGAAATTAAAAAATAGTTTATAAATACTTTTTTAATTTATCGAAATGTTTAAATGGAGCAAAATCTCATTACATATTATTTTTAATAGTTTAATATTTGATGAAAGAAAGCCATAGTGCTCTCCTAGTTCCATTTTTATATCTGTTGAGGACCAAAATCCCGTTATATATATTCATTTTAATAGTTTAACCTATATATATACTGGCAGTGTATAATATTTTATATACACGTATATTAAGAATTTATTTTATGTCATATTTTATTAATAAATAAAATGAAGTAAAAAAAAAAAAACAGCTATATGATCTCCAAATTATAAAGCAAACTTGATAAAATTTTTCAATCCATTGAAGAGCAATTGAAGTTCACTTCCAATGGAAGTTGTTAGTTAAGGCAATTGATTCTATTACTAGAAAATAAGTCACTGACTCAAAAGTTGTTATTTAATTGAACAAAGATGTATTTAGAAATACCTCGGAGTCTTTTAATAAAATTATTAGTTATGATAAAGAACTTGAGTGAGTTACTTAAAATAAAAAATGTGAGGTGATTTTATAGAAAAGTGCAAATATTATTTATACATTTTCTTCAAATAGTCTTTTGAAACACTTTTGTTTCAGTTAATTATAACAACAATTTTGTTACAGTTTGTGTAACAATTTTGTAATTATCTAACAATAATTTTTTTTGACTTTGTATTGTAAAAATATTATCAAAAATTTGATCATTATTGTCATCCATTATGTCAATCTGGTCATTGTTTCTTTTATAATAAAGTGTCATCAAATTTATCGGATTATGATATAGTTTAGATGATATTTTTATCATCGTGTTAAACTTAGACTAAGTTTACAAAGAATATGAGAGAAAAATCAGATAGATATTGACCACAATATCATCAAAAGTGATAACAATGTGGGATGATTGACATAACCATCTAATTGAAGGAACAAATTTCGCGGGAATGGTCATTTGTGTGACAGTGCACAATATATGTAATGGTACATTCATCATATTATTCGAGAGATATCAACTCAACAAACATCAATATCAGATGACTATACAAGTTCAATTTCTAATACATTTGATAATGTAATTTTTATTCATACTTAATACCATTATTTTTTCAACAGTATGACACATCCCAGGAGCCTCAACAATCCATACTCAACCTCAACCACAATATCAACATATTAGATCTTCTTCTAATGGTCACCAATTTTAACATAATATAGTCAATCTCATTTTGAACCATGTCCAGTGTTCGGATACATGGATAATCAAACACACCACGTTTGCTCAATCTTCGTATCAACAAGTTTCTTACACATATAATATCTTTTCATCTCAACCAAATACTTTTCGAAGTCCATAAAATAGTATCTTTGTCACTTTTATAACTACACCGCTATCTAGGCACAATCTAATATATTATCTATGAATTGTTATCAATCTACAATTTATTCACAAAGGTCCAATGGAAAAGATGAAAAAAAAACATAATAATAATAATAATAATAGCCAACCACAAATCATATACGAGATACATCACCATCTCACTTATCTATTGAAAATGAACAACATAAAAAATCTAAAACCTAAAAAACAAGTATGAAAATTATATTATAGCTTTGATTCTAATGTATAAATGTTTTTTTTTTAGTACTATTAACAATTTATGTTCATGTCAATTTATTTTATTATAATAAGAACATATATTTTAGTGCTAAGATTTTAAATTTTCCCAAATTGCATTCATTTAACACAAATAATTTGATTTGTTAATTAAACTAACTAAAATTATAACAATAAAAAAATATATCATTTTACACTATTTTTAAATACATTCAGATTGATAAAACTAAAAAAAATTACAACGACGGACAAAAAATACACGTACACTGAAAATATTATTTTTTAAGCTTTTAAATTAAAAAAAATTACACATCGAAATCAGGAAATCATAATTTCACATACTCATAACGACTCCATAATATAAAAAAAAATTACAGTAATTCAAATACCTAATGAAAACTCCATAAAATAAAATAAAAGTAAAACATACTGGTAAGCACATATTTATAAAATAAAATAAAAATGTTAAAACGTGATAATGAACACAATTTTATAAAATAAAAAAAAAATTCTAATACGACTTTACCTAAAAAAAAAATATAATGATTTTAAGTCATGTTTCGCACTATGAATTTAAGAAAGGAGAAAAAACAAATAAATCCAAAATCATATATGACTTCTTTATTTTTGAAGCCATATTTCCAAGTAGCTAGAACTTGTTCATACGCATATAGTCTCCATTTTAGTAATTCAAAACATATCCATCTTCGTAAATTTGAACTCAGCTACTTAAGAGGGTTTATGGACTGAGGAATCTGGTCAAGTTCCCAAGTACTTGTTCAGCCAATCTAACCCACCGGATTCCTCAGAGAAGTTGAAAAATTCGTCAACGTCAAATGTAACATCTAAGTTACCACTTTCGTTAGTTTCAACTCCATTCTCTGACATTGCACAGTTTTCCCCAGCATTCTGATTCTGGGCAATAATTTCTTGTGTTGTTGAAGATTCTGGTCTCTCCTCTTTCTGATTCACTTTTTTGCACAAATGAGAATTCCAATAATTTTTAATTTCATTGTCTGTTCGTCCTGGAAGCCTACCAGCTATCAAAGACCACCTAAAAACACCAAAATGTCCACAATCATTTGCATGTTCTTATGCAGAAATGAACAAAATACTTCTATGAAGATTATAAAAATGTTCATGAGGAGTATGATATGATGTAATACACAAATAAGATATTTTTATAAAACGTTAAATTCAGACTAGTATATATGAAATAAAACATTATTATATACAAGTTAGTTATATTTTTTTCTTTTCAGTAATAGTTTATTATTATCATCACATGACATATTATTGTTAGTTTTTAATTTCTTGAAAATTTTATTTGTGAACACTTACAAACAAAATCATAACCACCTTTTCTTGCAAGTATATAACTGTATCTTGATGACAAACCTGTTTCCCAAGAGTCTGTGAAGCCTGAGAATCAAGTCTTCTTCTTCATCTGATATGTTTCCCCTCTTGATATTAGGTCTCAGATAGTTTAACCATCTCAGCCTGCAACTCTTCCCACATCTATTCAAACCTACCAAAACCATACAAATTAAGCACCTTAAAAACTGCAGCACTATAGGTTTGGTTTCAACTTTTTAAGTTATCCATTATTTTTGAACTAACTATCAAGTTTACCAACTAGTGGTACACTTGAATCTAGATTCTTTTTGTTGGGTTCTTGATGTTATTTCTAAAAAGGGTTTTAAAATATTTTTAAAACATCAAAATCATTGTATTTTGAGGGACAACCTGAAAACCCATAATTCGTACATGTATTGCAGGATGAGAATCTCTAACCTGATTTAACTGCTATAGTCTTCCACCTCTTTGCACCATGAATTTCAATGCATTGGGCAAGCTTTCTGTCTTCCTCTGGGGTCCATGCACCTCTGTTCATTGCTGATCTCTTGCCTGTTCCATCATTGATCCTTGGTGCCATGAGAATAGATAAGGTTTTTGTGTTGTTGAGGGCATAAATGAACACAGGGCCTTTATATGGGGTGCTGTAAGAAACTATCCTGAAACAAAGGTGAATAAGAACGTGCGTGTTAAGGTTGAAGTGTCGGTGAGTGAGTTTATGTATCTACCCTTCGTATAGTATCATAGATAGGTGAGAGAAAATGGGAAGCTCCAACCACCAGTTACAGTTATTCGTTTGAGAACGGAAAGTGGAATCTTGTTTATGCTGAGGAAATGGTTTGGTTGGTTTAAAGTTTGGTTTTTTACCATTTAATTGGCACGTGTTTTGATCATTTGGTGAGTTCTTGTAAGTCTCTCACTCAATAATTACTACCTACTAATTAGTTGGTTGTCCACTTTCATTACATTCCATGCACAGAAAAACATGTTTTCAAAACAAAAACGGTTAATAATAATAATAATAAATAAATAGCGAGTTTAAATTTAGCATCGATTTATTCATTAATGAATAAACAACAAATGGTTAATAAATATTAACAGAGTGTCAAGTTTAACAAAATTCTTATTTTTTCTTGGTCAACACTTTCCCTCCCTTTATATTTCTTAAAATTCTTTTCTCTCTTCTCTCGGTTCAAAGGAGCTATTTTGGAAATCAAGGTCCCAGCTTCTTCTCTTTTTCGTTGTGCTAACACTCAAGGTATTGGCTCTCTCCTTTCTTCTTGTCCCTCTCTCGCACACCATTTTGAGCTTTCACTTTTATAGTGGTGGGGTTTTCTTTATTAATGGATGGGGCCAAACAAGAGTTGTGGTTCTTGGAATTTTGAACACTGCACCTTTGCCTGTGATTTTTTTTTTTTTTTTTAAAAGGGTTTATATGCTCTTCTACTCTTGTTCTATTGTGTTATCTTGTGTTTGTTTATGTGTGGTTTGTCTTACAAACATTATAGTGTGCATTTTATCTCATCTTCAAAGTGAAACTCATATTAAAAGTGGTTATTTTTCCTTTAAAAAGTGATATCTTACGAGGAAACAGAATTTGGAATGATAAAGAAACGATTTATATTGAATTAGCTATGGATTTTTCCATTTTTTAGGTTCGAATAGTGTATTGTGTTGGACCAAAATTTACTATGGGATATTTTGATTTGTCTACCGTTAGCTGGACATGGAAAATTAAAGCTATTATTTTTCACAGAAAATTTATTATGTTTAGGATAAATAGCAACTGGAATTTAATAAGACAAGTTATGTGTAGTATCTTGTTTCACTTATAGTTGTCTAGTCATTGTTGTATGAAACTATAAAATCATTATGTGTATTGTGTTGGAATGAGATGAAGTTATAAATAACGTGATTTGTGATTATGATAATTAATGACTTATTTTAAATTATAAAGGCAAAGTGAGTCAATTAAAAATGAATATAATCCTTTTGAAACTGTTGGTGAATAGTATCTCAGCTATACATAGAAGGGGAGGGTGCCATGATGGATGGGTGTGGTTAGGGGATGAAAACCAACAATACACGGTAAGATCTGTATACATTATATTGAATAGAAAAAACCAGAATGAGAAACTAGAGGTATTCGAGAAGCTTTGGAAGTGCCTTGAGCTCAAATTTGGAGGGCTATGCTGGATAGACTACTAATTACGTGGATGGAAGAGCCAACTAAGCGTCTCTTTCTTAATTGTATAGTGACACAGAAAGTGTGGGATATTTGTGAGAGATGAATTGAGACAATTATTGTTAGGCACGAAGCAATGTTGTCTCATTTTTATCATTTTCATTTAATGATCTTAAATAGAAAAGGTAACCGATTGTGAAAAGTGATGTGAGTGTTTATTATGATAGAGATTGGAGACATAAAAATAAAATGGTCTTTAATAATGGGATAATAGATAGTATTGAGATATTTTGTCTAACTCATATTAAGGGTTGTTATTGGTTGAAACAGATAGTCTAGTTTATATATTCTAATTTATCTTATACTCTTTACATTATTTGAAATATATAAATTAAAAGGTTCTATTGCTCTCACTTGTTCTATAACCTAGAATGTTGTAAGAAGATAATTTACAGGAGGTTTTTGAAGCAGGGACCTCACTTGGAACTCAAGTGCAGATTTACATTATGAGCTAAAGCTAATAAGCAAGTGATTCTTTCTAGTTTAGTGTAAACAATGATTTGACTTACAAATGATTTTATGTTAAAGTGTATTGGTTATATAAAGGGTGTGGAGTGATAATGGTAAATGTTACTAGTATTAAATTACTTTCCCATTTTGACGAAGTAATTCATGATGTAAGAATATATACGAGTCATCAGTTAGATTTTTTAAAAAGGTAATAAGCAATGGTCTTAACTATAAATACATTGATCTTTGTATAAGGATTAAAGAAGTACCTCACATTTATATATTTATTTTTAGTTGTTAAAAAAATGTATTGACTATTTAATTAACTTTGTGTATTATTGATTTTCTCATGTATAACCTCTATAAATGAGGAATGTATTAAAAAAGCATACTTGTATATGACATATTGAATAAGATCTTAACGAAAGAAGAATGTTCTAAAAGAAGAAATTCTCTATTTGGTTGAGATTTGTGCATACAGATAAACTCTTAACCTTATTCATCCATAATAATAGTAGCGATAGATAGAAGCACGTGTATAGAAATTTAGTATGATTTGGTTGAAAGGAAATGATGGAATGAGATGATGCCACATGTTTCTTAATCTTAAATGATGATATGAGATTATGTGACATTTGAAATTTTGTGATTAAATTTTAAAAATCTTAAAGGTATTAATTCAATGAAGTTAGAAATAAATTAAAAATAAATACATTGTTTGATTTGTGATGTGATGAGAGATAGTTATGCATGAGACCTTAGAGTTCAGATTTGTTTTGGTTGAAAGTAGGTATTATTATACAGATGTGAGCATCTATAAACACCAATCCTAAAAACTTGTCAAGCTAACATATTAAACTTTTAAAAGGCTTATATATTAATTAAGGTATTCTAGAATTGTTAATGAAAATTATCATAAAGATGAGAGTAATTAAGTGTAGAAGAATAATGGGTTGAATATAGCATGATATCTATTGAATCTCAGCTACAAGAAGTGTGAAGTAACCTAAAAGGTAGAGGGAATCATAGTCATCTTAAATGTCCATGAAATTTTGGAGCATTGCCATGGTTGGTTAATCCGACCCAATACTAGGTTATGATAGATACTCTCAATTCTCACCTTAACTAATGTAATGATGTTCATGCAAGTCCCTGAGACGTGAAATATCTAATGCATTAAGAATCCAAAATATGTTAGTTGTTGAATATTGGTGAGGAGAGTACATATATATTTATGTGTGATTGTTTATTATGTGTTTGGTGGTAGGTGAGACTTTGAGTAGACGAGAGACTCCATTATACATTTTAATTTTTAACCCATGATACTCATTTTTTTGTCCGATAGTGCAACTAATGAAGAATTGTGCAACTCATGAAGAATGGGTGGATGCATGATGCTTTGCTTGAAAAAGATATTTTCAATGTCATGTCACTTGGTTTCTACTAGGGGTAGAAGTTAATGTCATATCTTATCATATAAAATGATCTATTACAATTACTTAGGCACCACTTTCCCTAAAAGAGTATTATGATTTTGTCATCTTTTAATTCTTCAATATTATTCATCAACCATGTTACCTTTATTAAGATTTAAATGAAGGTGATGTGCAGAACTTGAACTTTGAAAGATAACAATAAGTGAATGAAGAAAAATATATACTTTAAGATTAAGTCTTCTATTTCTTTTTAAAGATGACAATCTTCCACTAATAAATAGTGTAAATCAACAACCATAGTTAAAATTATACTATCAATTAACAAAGGGGATTATATTAAGAAGAAGTACATACCTCTTAAAAAAATTTAATTTGATGGTCATATTTGTTATTCAAAAACTTAGAATGAAAGAATTATAAGTATGCTATATAGAAAGTAAATAAAGTAAAAAGTGAATGCAAGCGGTAAATGAAAAAATGCAATATTTAAAATAAAAAATAATCTTGAAAGCTTGTAAATTTACACAAGAACAAGAGGGTTATCAACACCAGTGAATCTTAAAAAATAAGTATTTGAGAATGAAAAAGAAAGGTACAAACAAGACTAGAGATAAAAGATTTTAGTTCCAGTGCTATATTTCATGGATTATAATCACGTTTTTGTGTATAAAACCCAACTTAAATCGTTTTTTCAGACAAAACATCCTCATTTTTAAAATTGAAGCCTTTTTCCGATAGGATTTTAAAAGTCGAAGGTATTTGTTTCTGGAAAAACATCGGTAAAGTCAAATGCCACTACAGCCAAAATATAATTACTAATTATTAATGCATACCGTAAGTCGGACAATATTATAATTGCCATCTAAGTTTCGGATCAATTTCTTACCATACAAAAAATAAAGTAATAACCTCAATCAGTTGTTTTTCAAAAAAAGAAAAAAATATAAGAGTATAATTCTTAATTATTTCTATTTATTTCTCTATCTTTATTTTTTTCATTAATTCAATTACATTATACGACTTCCAAATTTTTCATCAGATCAACTTTCAAATTATTTTTTATCAAAACAATTAAATTCTACACCTTTCAAAACACTTACTCTAAAAAAAATAATCTTTCAATTTGATTTTTTACCTATCAACTTATTTTTCTAAACCAATCATACCCTAACAGTGGAAGAACAGGAACAAGAAGAAAACAAATAGAAGAAAATTATAACATTGAAGATACATAATTCAAATACATCAAATTACCATTGGAAACTCTAATTCATAGTCACGACCGCACATATATGATGATGGTTCACGACTAAGGCTGCGTGTAAGGGAAAAAGAATACATAAGAATAACAAAATAATGAATCATACTACACAGTTTCGTGTATAAAATTACCAATTTAATCGTCCAACATCAAATTTTTGCTTTGTTTCAGTTCGTAATTTGTTTACTCAAATGACAATATTGCAGGACGTCTAATAGTAAAATGTTGAAATGCCCCACCTTAACTCAAATTTCTTTTATAACGTCACATCCTATAAATGTAAACTGATACATTTAATTTTTTTTCATTGCAGCTCTAATATGAAATCAGAAATTACTTTCACTAGCTGACCTGAGTTTAGACCTTGTTGGGCATGAGAGCAGAGCGCTTGCAATAACTATTTCTACTATAGAATGGCGAACTAGAAGTCGTAATTACAGAAACAGAAAAACCTTATACACAATAACTTGATACGTACAAAATTCTTTGTACTTTCCACATCTCTATACACTCTGTATATTCAATCTATAATAATGTTCAATACGAGTTATGGAATGCCCGAACGAGTTTCTTCAATATGCCAAAAACAACATACAAAACAAAAACCATCACAACCTTCTTGGATGCCAGTATCCTTAAGTTCACCCTCAGGCCACATTTTCGCATGAAACCCAAAGATGCGGCACCCAAAAAGAGAAACCAAGAACCAATGGTACAAAAGAAGACTTTCAGGGCCTCCGAAGGTCCACATATATGGGCAACATCAGCTGATACCTCCACATAAGAGACTGGTGAGCTTATGTGACTGCTCTCTGGTTGATTCAGTCCAAGATTCTCATTCAACCAATCAGACAACCTAATAAGCACTTTCGCAAGCCATGCAATTTCATCATTGGAAATGGGACGTCTCATCCAGTCACCTTTGTATTTAACATCTGCAAATGCATGATTGCCAGCTATTCTAGGCTTAAAAATCTCATGACGAGATTGCTGATGTGGCACTGGTTCAGGACTGGTTGGTGATAACTTTATAGTCTTTCCGTCAAATAAGCTCCCCAATCTTGCCTTCAATGAATCTATACATTGAAGGCTGGGTATGATATTATCACCAGATATACCTTGTAATTCAGCTTCTGCACGCATTATAAACAACTGCAATAAAGAAATGAAATGAGAAGAAATAACCCATACAACATACTGACAATTACTACAGTTAGAAAGCATGGATACCAAACAGGACATGGATGATATGGTATGAAACAGTGAATATGAATTTAACATACATAAATCAAAATATAGAATTGATGCTTTAAAAGTGAATATAAGTTAACATGGATAGACATTAAATTGTAAAATACAAATCATTGTGATATTCCACCAAGCTGCATTGGCATAAAAGCTTAAAATATTTTAAATAAAGAAGCAAAAAGCTGTTAAATACAACTAGAAATATTTCAAGTGTTTTGTTATATGGATGTGTCCAAAACATATAACAACATGAATCAGCAACAGCAACTATTCTATAGCATCCATTTCTTAGTTTCTAGGATCCCAAGCCCATATAGACAAGGAGGGTCAGCATAAAACTGTCACTATAAAGACATGATTGATCGTCTAGTTATACTATAATTAGAAATACAAATTCACAATTAGAAATAAAAAATATAAACCTGAAGGAGCTGTTGTCCACCATCCTCCCCATCAGCAAACAGTCGCAAATCTTTGTTCCAATTCTCATGCAAAAAGGAGCCATCAGCATCAGTCTCGCATAATCCATCCTCCCAGTCCTGAAACAACCAGTAGTGTTAAAATATATAGATATTAGATCATGCCACGTACTTGTTTACCACAGAAGCATTTAATCAGTCCCTAACCCAGCTATGAAACGAATCTACATAGTTAGTACTGCAAAATTGTGCTGTTGTAGTGAAACAGCAGCACATCCCAGCCCCTGGCAACTGTGCTGCAGTGACCTTCATATCCATCTTCGATTGAAGGTGCAGCTGCAATCCAGGAGTAGATTCATCACCGCTATCACAGCTTTTCCACAATGGAGAGTGAACAGCATTGAAGATGATATAAAAACTCTAAATATGCTTAAAATTATGATCGTACTCAAGGAGACTAGGGGTAATATCAGGATTCTCTATGCACAAGTCTTCACATTGGGGAAATTCCCTCCACAGTTCAATTTTACATTTTCAACAGTTTCATGCTTCCTCTCAACAAGTCTCCGACGTGTCCCTTCCTCTTTCTAGCAAGCATCCCTTGCAGGCTGACATTTCCAGCAACCCATTTCTGTTTTACAGCAAAGGGTCATTAACCCACTCAGCTCTCTTCCTCCTCTCCCGCTACTAACTTTTCTGCCCTGTTTTCCTCTATCTTTCACCCACTGAAGTGAAGATTCCTTGACTTCTGTTGCTGTCTAATTGCGTATTTGTTTTTAGTACGGAGTTTTTATTATTATACTTAAGAATGGAAATATTAAAAATGTCTAAGAGAGCTTAATTATCTCTAAGTTGATACATTCTTTTATATGGGCTCTTATGTCAGCAAAATACAAAAAAGATACGTAGGTGCCAGATAGGCAATACAAAAGATGAGCTAACCTATTCTAAACAGTTAACCCCCTTCACATAAGTTAGCAATTCTTACAATTATGAATGGTTCACGAATCGAGTAATTTATTTAACTTTTGAGCATTTATATATACACAAATATACAGGGGACATGTCATGTAAGAACACTTATTACTTTGATAACTATAAATCTGAGTCATACAATAATAAAAACATGGTCAAAGTTAGAAGTCCAGCGGCGATTATGTGACTAATTTAAAAAAAAAAAAAAAAAAAGCCATGCACAATTTTTAATATTTACCATTTCAAACATGGCCAAATGGTTTACATTAGTACTCATTTTTCATAAGTCATAGTAAGAGAGTTCTCATTTGATACACTTGTCTTATGTACGATCATCATGTTATCCCATTTTAAGGGCCTAATGCTCCATGCGACTATCCAGATTGATAACTATGAAACAAACTAATCAACAATTGTAAAAGAATCAAGACACGAAGCATAAAAAATGACAACAAACAAAAAAAATGTTATGAACAAATAATCACAAAAAGACGTTATTGGGTACACACACATAAATGGTTATATGTATTAATCAGTAACACACCCTCGCATGTAAGAGCATTTAGCACTTATCGTGTGGGTCCACCTACATTTTGCTGAAGTTCAACTTTTTATTAACAGAACGAGGGACAGCAAGGATTGTACTCTAGACCATTTCTTAATAGAGGCTCTAATACCAATGTGCCAAAACTGATACTGCAAAAGCTTAAGTTAGTAGGCAAAGACCACGAATGATTTTACTCTCATCTCTAACAAAACTGAAGAAGATAAAGGTTTAGAAATCAACTTCAAGGGTGCAGATGTATATTAAAATGCAAAAAGTCAAAAACTAGAGTGAAAGTTCAACGAAATTAGAACTACAATAAAAGCAGAAAAGAAATATCAAATCACCTGTAACTGTTCACGGATGGTAGGAACATATCTGTACAAGTTATTCAACATCGGTTTGCCTGTTCCAGCCTGTTTAGAATGGAACAGAGAATCCACAGACTTCAGAAGGTCGATGAGCTCTTTTGATGATGTCAAGGTATCTAACACCTGTAAATGCATGTTAGAAAGTCAAAGTCCACTCAGCAAAAACCTCAAAAGTTTGTTATAGTTAAAGATCTTTCAGCAAATTACAATCACGGTAACATTGTTTATACATTACAGGACTGATTCTGAAATACACTGAAAAAAATAGAATGGGCTGATACTGACACGAATCTACTCTCCTTGGTTTCCTTTTAATGAAACCAACATGCAGTTATGCACAATTTTTTGACCTTGCGTTACATCCATTGAACAAAATCACAAAAATGTATACCCGTGAATTTGGTTTGCAGTGTTCAGAATAGTGTGCCAAAAGCAGATGAACAATTTAGGCTTAACAAATTCCATGGATAAATCATGCAAATACGAATAATCCATATAGAGAGACAGTGATTCTCTAGAAGAAAAAATTACACGAAGGCACCAACACAAGTATTTTCCTTTTCTTTGAAGAGTGAATTCCTCAGCTAAATGGCCAGGTTTTCAAGTGCGTGTCATTGCTAGTCAGTTACACAATCAAAACAACAGAGAAAGAAAATTTGAAAAGACATTGACATTGTTAGATCTTTTTCTTTCAACAAACCTAACATTACCCTAAGTGATTTTAATTAAGTATTTCAGAGCGTATTTATCTTTAAGTATCAGATCTCGACATATGTAATTGTTTCGTCTGATAACCACACACGCAAAGTAACTTGCAATGTATTTTTATCTCATAAGTTTGTGGTTAGATAGATAATAAGATATGTAGTCTTCGGCATTACATAATACAACTCAACTTATAAATGTCTGTACTATCTTTATGTAGAGAATGTTCTTTCATTTGACCACCAAGAGGATCTCACAAGATATGTCAAACCCTCTAAAAAGACTATCTACATAGACCATCTACCTTGTACAATCTTGACCTTTACACAAAAATGAGATAAATATTGCATGGAGAGCATTTATTACAATACAACTCTATTTACAAGGGCAAATGTAGCTTGAAGAACAAATGAACACTTCAAGACTACACAACAGCTGGAAAGGATTTGCAAAGGCTACCTTCATAAGACCTCTAGTAGAAGACATCTTGAAGAGAAAAGGTTACAAAGCCTAAAAGATCTTACATGAAAAGGCTTGCGACAACTCATGCTCTAGCATGTGCAATTCTTTTGACAAAAGACTCTTGCGTTCTTTAGCTATCTAAAAGAGTTACTTGTATTTCTCTAAGGACATAAACTCTCTTTTAGTTAGCATCCCTGTGATCTTTTGATCACCTCTATAATCTTGTCTTAGCTAGAAGTGGCTGCTTGTCCCAATAATATTCAGTTTAGCCAAGAGGATGATCAGTCATAAGTCTTAAAACCCTTTTTTCCATCATGTCAGACATTGTTCTTATTAATTATTGCAAAGAAAAAAAAATCAATACACAATTCAACTTTATTTTCTTGTGTAATTGACCAGTTTTCAAAGACATCATTCAAATAGCCACATTTCAGTGCTCACTATATTCATATGTTTATTCACAACGGTCATGTAAACGAATCCAAGAATGGCAATCAATCATGTGTAATTTCAGTTTCCACGACATAACCTAATTAGTCAATGTCACCGATGAGAAAAAAAAAAAAAAAAAAAAAACAGTTGATATTCGTCACATGATCATACCCGTAACATCTCATGCATATGCACTATTAACTTAGATCACCTACTTTTCCCTATAAAATGAGTTGTCTAACTAAGATAAGTCAATTCCCAGAATAATATACAAGATAGAGCAGCCCCCGACATAAATCCCACCGGATAAAATGCTTAAACTACAAAAAAAGAAAATGAAAAACTATGCGCATACAAAATAGGGATTTAAAACCATGGTTAAGAAACACACCTTGAGAACCATCTGGACAATAGCTTCGACATCACTATGAAGGAACCTGTGAGCAAACCCAATGAAATGCATGACCAAGGAACTGTAGTATAGATAATTAGAGAGAACGTAGTCCCGCCACTGATGCGAGAATCCCCCACCCACATTTGCAGGCACGGAATTATCCTTCTTCTCACCGTTACTAGCATCTAATTTCAAAAACTCGTCCCCGTTCATTGCCCAAGGCTCCAAGTAACCAGTCCAAACCGGCAAAACCTGCGATACATTCTTAACCGAAGCAGCATCCATAGGGCAAAACAAGAACGTCCTCAACAAGAACCTATACAGAGGCCGCTGCACACAGAAGTTCCAACAACAAAGAGAGCGCACGGACCCCAAATCCTTGCTCTTGGCACCCTCCACAGCCCTCCACCTGGGACTCGCACACTCACCACCACCACCCTCGCTAAACGCCGCCACATTGCTCAAATTTAGGTAGCTCACAAACAGCCTCACCACCTCGCCCAGCCCCGGCGCAGGAAGCGCCTCCCCGGCCGGAAAAGACACCCCGAGATTGCGGCAAAGACTCACCGGCAACGGCGAGAAGTCGTTGTCCACGAGCCAGAAGTGGATGAGAGTGTTGACCACAAACTCAGCCCGCACCACAACGGAGGCGTCGTAGCCGGAGCCGTAGTGGAGAATGGAGGAGCGGTAGGGCTGGTGGGCGTTGAGATCGTAGGAAGGGACGAAGGCGCGTAGATACTCGCAGAGGAGACGCGTGTACAAATCGCATTGAGGCTTCCCCTCGAGGGAGGGTTTGGAAGCGGAGAAGCCAGGGAAGGAGGACGTCCAAGTCCAATCCTCCAACCTAAATTTCTTAGGCCGTTTAAGCGAAGCGGCACTGGAAATGTCGTTTTTGGCCTTGGACACGGGGTAGTAGGCGAACCAGAAGAAGAAGTATTCGAAGACGTTGAGCTGGATTTCGGAGGGGGAAGGGGACGGTTTGAAGAGGGAGGGGCAGAGATCGGAGAGCGGCCGAGAATTGGCAGCAAGGAGGAGGGAGCGGATCCAGTGAGGGAGTCGTTCGGCGGGGAAGACGAATTTGACGAGGGAGAGGCGGTCGACGGCGGCTATGGCAGCGGCGAGGGTGCCGGCGGGGGAGAGGAGGGGGAAGAGGATTGGGGCGAGGTCGTGGGAGTTGCGGTGGTGGATCCAGGCATTGGCGGAAGCGGGGTGGTCGTAGCCGAAGAGCTTGGAGATTAGGGTTGGGAAGGCGATGGAGAAGAAGTGGCGGGATTGGTCGGGTGAGTGAGAGTGCAGGAAGGATTCGATGGAGGCGCAGACAGATGCTATTTGGGAAGGGTTGGTGGCGGATTGGATGGCGGAGGATAGTTCCTGCGATTTGGAGAGGGAATCGAAGGTGTAGGAAGAGTGAGGGTGCATGGCGCGGTTTAGGGTTTTGGTTGCGGAGGAAAATGAAATAATGTGTTGTTGGGTTTTTGAAGGGGTTGAAGGTAGTGTGGTGGAAAAGTTTTTAAATGAAAGAAGCAAAGGCAAATGGCGCCCTTTTAAGAAGAGAGAGAGAGGGTGTCTTCGTGGCCACGAAATAAGCCTCCTTCTATGCATAGGTGGACCCTTTTCCTGTTCACAACGTAGAACCGAAACCAAACCAAAGCTACCAGCTTCTACTGTTGCTGCTACTGTTTCTCTTTTTCTTCGCCATCAAAACTTCTTCTCTAAGATAAATAACAATAAATATCACTTTCCTCCATTTTTATATTCTACCTGGGACATTTAAGCCACGCCAAAGGAAGTGTAAATTTGGTTTTTTTTAAGAATGAAAAAGATAAATTTTCCTTCTCAAAGCCTGTGTAATCCTATCCTAGTGCTTCAAATTTCTTTTTCAAGATTTGAATTTTGAAACGCTACGTTATATCATTTTTATTTCATCTTCTTGCCTCCTCATCTCTCTTAATAACATTAATAAGAGGTAACTTTTTTCTTTTTCTATCCCTACGTAGTTAATAACTGATAACGAATGGTTGGCTTAAATTAAATCCCTGCTAATTAATCTGTGATACTTTTTTAGATTTTCTCTTATCATTAACTATAACTAATTTATTAATGAAAATATGGAATAGTAATTAAGACGTTTAAACTACTTTAAGTTCATGATTTGACTAAGAATTACAAATTAGACAATTACATATAATTTTTTATTTTTATTTAATATTAATAATAGTTTTATATTATTTTTTACAATAATAACTAATTTGTATTTATAAGATATTATTTTATAATTATAAATTTACCATTTTATACTTAAAGAAAAATATATGAATATATTCCGAGTGAAAATATTTCATCTTAGTTTAATTTTTTTAAAGAATAAGAAGATTAATCATAATAATAATAATTTTTTTAATATTAAATACAATTTTAATACATTTTAATTTGTAATCATTAAAAATATATAACATATTTTATTACTTTTTCTCTTTAGAAATTCGTATTTAGTTGTAGTAGAAAATAAATGTTTTTACAATCATTTAAAAATATGATATTAAAATGAATATGACGAAAATAAATTATGAGCATTTCAATAAATTACAATACTAAAAAATATGTTATTGACTAAAAAGTGAAGAAAATTTATATTTATTATAGTTATTGGTTTAAAACTAAAATTAATATATATATATATATATATATATATATATATATATATAATTATGTTATTTAAATTAAATACAAGTATATTTATTACCTGTAATACCTCTTGGTCTCTAACGCCAATTCTTTTTCTTTTTTCTCATCCTCTTCTTTCAATAATTTTTATCAATTCCTAATTTCAATTCTCATCTCTTTAAAAACATATTCTACCACATTCTAATAAACCTATTCTAAAGCTTTTTACCTGTAAGTTTGTTTTATTTTAAAAATATTTTAATTTCTTTCTCTATTAATATTAAACTCGAAATTGATTTAATGAGTTAATATAAGTGGTCCTCTCAATTATTCTGACTCATGATTGAATTTTGAGATTGTTTGACTATGTTATTTTAGATATCTAATACTTTTTAGAAATTTCAAATTTTTGTAGTTTATGTTTTTTTTTATTTGAGTATGATTGTTATTAATATTGAATTTATGTTTCGTATGTAGTACATAAAAATTAATTTGAATGGATGTTAATGATTACATAAACTTTTGAACTATAAAATAACTTATAAAGTTTAAAATATTTTACGTTTTTATAAAGCATAAATTTGTGTTGTGAACTCATTATAATAGTTATTTTGGTTAAAATTGATTTTAAAGATAGTTTTTTTATTTTATACATAAATTATTATTCTTTTCATGTCTTACTTGAGTGTTAAATATTCTTTATTCGGGACTTTAATTTTGAATATAGAGAATTATTACGTGACTACATGAATACTTAAGCAATTTTTATTGTTTAATATAGGAGAAAAAACTTGAGAAATAAAGATGCAGTGGTTATTCCCTTTTCTCTAAAATATCATCTCAAAATCAATGAAGTTCTAAAGATTAATTTATGATCTTTATTTATTTTAAAATTTTATACTTAGATATCACTCAAACAACATATAGTAACTTAAAGCGAAAAAAACACAATAATTATTTGTATTTTATTTAAGACAATGTATTTGAATGATACTAGTTCTCCATCAAGTAACATGTACACAACTTATTAAGTAACAAAAGTTTAATATCGTATTTTTATATTTTTCTTTTGTAAATTACTAGGTGAGGTAATTTCACTGAAGTCACATTTTTTAAATTATAAGTCATTGTTAGTTTAATAATTTATTGTCATAAACATTGTGTCATTAAATTGGATGATTATGTGTAATATATAATTATGATGTATTTTTCAATTAAAGATAATATACATGATGTATTATTTTAATTATCTTTTAATTGTATGTACTGCATATATATTCATATATTCAATAAAAATCTTTTTGTTTCACTAATATTTTAAATTATATAAATTAAGACATCAAGTAATATTAAATAATTGAATATAACTTTTTATACACTACAAAATTTTGTATATAAGGTTATAATAAACTTATCATAATTGTTGATATTGTAATTATTTTGTCAATAATTTTTTTAAAAATTAAAATATATGTTAGTCTCTGATAAAATATACTTTATATAAATTATATATATATATATATATATATATTTGTTTTTATTTTGTACTTAAATTTAATGTAAATTTGTAATGCATAGATATTTTATGAAATAGAGTTATTAATATATAATATATGTGCTGAAGCATGAAATTATATTAGATTATTTATATGAAATATATAATATTCTTTATTCTATTATAATAAGCTTCCAAGTTTATCAGTCATATATATATATATATATATATATATATATATATATATTTTGATTGGTTGTATATATTATTAATTTTATAAAGACTTTTTTTATAGGTGTGATATTTTGACACCTTTATTCATTTTTGACATCATTTAACATTAATATATATTATTATTTTATTTATATATAATATTTTATTAATAAAATGCAGTGTCAAATAGGAGTATAAGTGAATAGTGGTGTCTAACATTTTCCTTTTCTTATACAATAATATTATTAAAAGTAGATTTTAAGTCTAATTTAAGAGAGCTTATTTTATTAAGTTATTGGGTTTATCAGGTCACCCGTTATCGGGTCGTTATTGGACAATCTTTTTATATAAGTTTTATGCTCGATAAGGAGTCTCGGTGCGAGAGAGGTGTATTGGAGATCCCATATCGACTAGAGATAAAGTCTTTCAATAGTTTATAAGTGAGTGCAAATCTCACTTTACAAGTCAGCTTTGTAAGGTTAGGTTAGGTTTAAAGTCCACTTCTTGATATGTTATCAGAGTCTATCATAACAAAATTGTTTCACCTGCTATCGGATCACCCTTACATATAAATTAGGTTTAAAGTCAAATTTTGATAAATTCAGTGATGTTTATTATCAAATAATGTGTCACATTATCTAATTAATTAATTTATTTAAAAGACTGATTATTTTAATTTAAAATATTTGTGGCCTTCTTCATTATATTAATTAATATTTTATTTTTAACATTAAACTAACCATAGTTAACTATAAACATATATAAAGAGTGATTAGAAAGTTAGATGTTTAAAATTTAAAAATATTTTATTAAGAGTAAAAACAAACAGAATTATAGGAGGTTCATATATTTATTTTGTTTATATTATGGCACAATTTTTGTAGTTAATGTATAACGCCACATAAGGGAAAATTTATTTTAGCGTACATATTCTTTATAATTTTTTTCTATTATTTAGTTTCTCCTCTCTTCTTCTACTTCTCTAGTAATTAGACAATTCAAATGATTTAAATTCTCCAATAACACATCGCAAGTCAATCACTTTTTATGATTAACATCTATTATTGTTGGTTATATTTTTCATTCATTTTTTTAAAATAAAAAAGAGGTAGGAAGGGACTCTCTACCCCTGATTTGAATAAGATATATTGGCTAACATCAACTCATCAATTAAAGAAGTTAAATAAAGACAACGGATGCTGCTCAATTCCTTAATATTTTACAGTGTTATTATTCTCTCTTTTGTTTCGATTCATCAACTTTTTCTTTCACAACAATGGATTGTTCTAAAAGGGTGCAAATATTTCAAAGGAACAGAAATCAAATAAATACTTGGGAGAATATTCAATATTTAGTAAATAAATTTTTTATTTTTTATTTTTTCATTTTGATTGTGCTTGATGTAGTGACATTCCATCATATAAAAAGTTTTATGTATCTTTGCCCTATCAACATGTATACCAAAAGGGTAACTATGTTATCAAAATGATAACATGTTGAAAAGTATCATAGATGTCCTTCTCCCTATCTCTATCAATTTATATAAACGATAAAATCTTGCTTTAAAATATAAATTTTACATTCCTTTATTAAAAACGGGTGTTGGACAGTTAATTTAACATTATGTATTGGATGCTTATTAAAAACAAAAAAAAATAAAAAGTTCAATATCTCATATATTATAATAGCTGACTTTCTTGAAATTACCTTATCCAACTTTTATTTTTTAATATCCCACACATTAAATAAATAAAAAGACAAATTAAAATATATTTAAGAAATATTCTTTATAACTTTTTAATTCTACACCATCAAAATCGCATATCATATATCTATCACCAAACACTCTTCACAAGCTAATCGTTCTTTGTGACCAAGCACGGCTAAAACTCTCATTCTTCATGACCTGTGATTACGTAATATGATAGTTTTTGTTTGTGCATATAGGAGGAGTTCGTGCATGAGAGGGAAAAAAACATCAAACGGGTCTGTTTCTAAAATTTGGATGGGAAGAAGGTAGAAAGTGGAGCTATGTTATTATTATTTAAGTAAAATTAGTGTCAGAGTTAGAAAAAAGAAGATGCAAATTTTATCTAAGGGAGATACGTTTAACAATTGCCCTGTCTATTTGTTTTATCTTGGCCTAACAGGAACAAATAAAGGCCGAAATCCACTGTCCAATTGTTTGGGCTATAGTGTTAGACTGTGAAATGCCTATATTACAACATTATGCAGTAGATTTCTTTTTGCATCTCGTTATTTATTTTCTTCTCACTCTTATAAATATGAAATTTTTCACTTTATACTTCTTATCTTAAAAATATGCCTTGCAGGTTAAGTAATCTAGAAATAATTTTATTCATGAAAAAGTTTATGAATTGTATAATTCATAAGTGGTAAAATTTAGATACTTTTTCAAATTTTAAATTGTGTAATTTATATATATATATATATATATATATATATTTTTTTTTTT